>Ga0307928_10000010_pt1 | contig 103539 bp, 120 predicted proteins | sample AceLakmetagen232_FD_201815 | JGI IMG/M metagenome (GOLD analysis project Ga0307928, IMG submission 201815) | Saline water microbial communities from Ace Lake, Antarctica - #232 | ecosystem: Environmental > Aquatic > Non-marine Saline and Alkaline > Saline | place: Antarctica: Ace Lake...
AGATATGCATTAATCGTTGTTGCTCCTTTTAAAATTAATTTTATTCCAAGTTTCTTCATTATGTTTTTTATTTTTAAATCCCCAATTATCAGTCATATAATGACAATTTCTACATAACAATTCTTCATTATCACGATTATGATTTTTAGAATTTCCATCTTTATGATGTAATTCATAAGGACCTGATATCCAATCAAATTTATCAAATATACAATGATTACATTTTTGTCCTTGTTCTTTCCATATTATTTGTTTTCGTAATGCATAACCTAATTTTTCAAATGGAAAATTTTTAGCTCTATTTAAATAACTAAATTTTGTTCGATTTGATCTATCTATACTCATACACCTTTTACATTTTGGTTTATAAGTTGATCTTAATGCTGTACCTCTTAAAAGATTTTTTTTAAATTCAGTTTTACAATCAGGGCATATAAATTCAAATTCTTCTTTTTCATGTGGTTTTTTAATAAAATATTTTTTACTTAAAAGTCCTCTTACTCCATTATTACCTCTTAGTTTAGCTTTATCAGATAATTGTTTTTTATATCCAGGACACTTATGATATGATTCACAACACCAATTACCAAATAATGCTTCTTTTCCGCATTTACCTTTGCATAACATACTTGAACCTCCATTAGTTTTTATATTTGTTCTAATGAAGGTTCAAGTATATCATAAAATATTTGGCGGTGTATAAGGGAGCCGAACCCTCGTCTCTCGGTAGACAGCCGAGTGTAATTCCGTTATACTAATACACCTTACTTTTTATGGAGATCCGGAGAATCGAACTCCGTCCGATCGGGTGCAAACCGTTCAGCCCTACCCATAGTACATCCCCAATGGCCCTACTCAGAAGTAAATTAATACAACCTTTCAGTGCCGCATACTTATAAAAGCCCCCGAGAGGATTTGAACCTCCAACAAACCTTCGTTCGTAGCGAAGTGCTCTATTCCGTTGAGCTACGAGGGGTAAATGAAAATGGTCGGGAGAGGAGGTTACGATCTCCATCTCTGGCTCAATGCCAGTATTCTACGATTTTGAACTATCGCCCGTTATTATATTATTAATCTACTGCTGGAATTTCTACAATTGCATGAGGTGGTACAAATACATATGAACTGTGATTAGGAACTACATCATACCAGCCATTTACAAGATTACCCAAAGAATAATAACCTTCTGCATCTGATACTACTGTAGTTAAAGCTTCTGATGTAGCACAATTATCATTAGGATAATCTAAACAAGTACTAATATCTAAATTAATACCTTCTTTAGCAAATCCCGATATAAAACCATAAATAGTATCTGTATCACAAGCATCTCCAATACCATCTCCATCAACATCTTGCTGACCAGGATTAGGATTTGCTGGACAATTATCTTCATAAGCTGAAATATTATCATCATCCCCATCAGATCCATCATATGCTACAAAGTTAGTAGTACCTGCCATCACTGTTGTAGTAAATATAAACATTGAAAATAAACAAATTAAATAAAGTATCCTTTTCATTTTTTCTCTCCCTATATTAATAATTAAAATTGGTCGGGTAAGGCATCGTTAATGCTCATTTCCGGCTCCAATAGCCGGCGTTCTACTTTAAACTATTACCCGTCGTACAATTGGTCGGATGGGTAGGGATCGATACCTACATCACCACCAGTGTCCACGGCTCACCCGCAACTTACCGGTAGAGTTTTTACCTTAAACTACCTTCCGTTAATTACCTTCTAATGTCCAAGCTGCTAATAAACCATTGAAAGTCTTAAAATTACTTCCGTTTCGATTTGAATATTCAGATCTTATTTCAATATTACCATCAGCAAAGGATGTAGGAAATCTCATCCTAATATTTGATATTTTTATTTTCCTATAAAGAAGTGTTTGCAATATCAAATTATTTACTTTAGGTATTTCTGGTTCAAGATAAATGGTTCCCATATTACCTTCAGGAGTACTAAATATGATTTGAGCAAATTCTCTCTGATCACCACTAACATTAATTATAACTTCAATATCTGATCCTATCTTATGAATCTTAGTAATGGAATCCATTTATTACTCCAATTAAGAAATTATACGATAACGAAGTAGGTATCTCGTATTGAGATACCATCACAACGTATTGAAAATTTAAATATTAAGAAATGTAATTAGGGCTATCTTCCCAAGGAGTATCGAGTACTTCTTCGTCTTCCATTTCCCTATCTTGATTTCTATTAATTATCGCATTATTTGGGTCAGGTAAGGGACCTGTATAAGCAACTTCATAAGGAACCTTTTGAGCGCCTGTACCCTGACACGTTGGACAAATGCGATTTTCGTCTGTACCTTCAACGATAACCCATTTAACTCCATCACATTCTGGGCATGCTTTACCTGTTTCATAAAAACTTGATGCGTTAAAATTTTGTCCAGCCATTTTATTCTCCTATCCTTAAATTAACAAGGAAAAGTATGATTTTAATTTTGTTCATTAAAAAAAAAGAGAAGGATAAATTTAGTAAAAATTTACATTTAAACTAAATTTATCCGCTCCTTTTTAAATTGAGAAATAAAGAATGGCAACCTTATTTCTCACCAGGTTCTTTTTTAACGTAAGATACACATTCACCATTAAATAATATGATAGAAAATTGTTTTGAATTTAATTTAATTTCAATCTCTTTAAGATTACTCTTCAGATAATATTTTCTATCAATCGTTTTAGTTAATGATATTTTAGGACCAAATAATAAATATTTTTTGAATGTTATTTGATGCGGATTAAGATCTAAATAATTTTCAGGATCGTTAGGATAAACTCGAAGATATTCATATATCATTTTTTCACCTGTTATTGTGATATATATATACCATCATCTTTTACTACAGGTTTATTAATAATATAACTATCAACAGGCCATTTTTCATCATCAAGTGTAATTGTTTTATATTCAAAATCAATTACACATTTTTTATACCTTTTATTATCTATCATCTCCGGACCCTTTAATTACTCCTCGTTTCATTCGATCAAAAAGTTTTTGGATATTAGCATGAGCTATTTGCTCCATATCAAGTTCAAGTTCAGAAGCTAAATTACTTACATACCACAATACATCTCCAAGTTCTTTTGCGATAGCATCTTTTTTAATGGAAGTTACTTGTCCCCCATCATCTCGCATAATCTTTTTAATTTTTTCACATACTTCTCCAGCTTCTCCAGCCAATCCTAAAGAAGGGTAATAAAGATTTTTACCCATATCAGGATATACTGCAGTACTTCTTGCTTTTTCTTGATATTCTTTTAAATCCATTTCAATCCCTTTTTTCATTATATAATTCCTTTTTTAAAAATAAAACAAGATTCTAAATAGCAGCCTGTAGTGGAGGTAGGTAGAAGAAATGACCATCACTGATTCAGGATTTTTATACGGAATTACTTTTCGTTATTCCTTGGCTTAACACTTACGATCATCATTCTTTAATAACCCCAGTTATTTACCCTGTTTGAGGAAACAGTGAGTCTTATTGGTTTTCACGCTTGATTCTTTAAGTTTATTACTTATAAGTTAGTAGCGATTTCATTTCGCTGATCGTTTTCATATGTATTATAACCCAAATACGGAGGTTCTTCTGATTTCCTTGTTTACACCACCAAAATCTTGTTTATGTTTTAATCTTCAATTAAATCTGTTGTAGCATTAATAACTTCTAAAGACTGAGTGATTGCATCCTGTAGATCCATCCACTTTCTTATATTAGTATTTTTAGTCTTCTCATCATACATTCTCTCAACACGAGGTCTAGGAGAAGTGTCACCATGAGAAAATGTTGACCCTCTCATTTTAAGTGCTGTTGCACTATCATTAAGTGCTTGATATGTATCAATCAACAATCTACAACCTTTTCTTGAATAAAAAAGAAAATCTCTTATAGGAGCTGTCATGCCACCAATTACAACTACTGTAGTAAGATTAGTTTTCTCAAGAGCATTATTCAATCTTACATACTCAGTTACCAAATCAACATTAGATTGTACAATTTTTTGCAGTTCAACTTTCTGTTCTTTCTCATCCTTGAAGGCTGGTCTTTCGGTAGATATCATTGATGCGTATTTTGTGATATCTTTTTCCTGGTGTTCAATTCTTTTTTCAATAACACGCATTCTTTTTAAGCATTCAATAATTTTCATTCTTCGTCTCCTATATGCAATAATATACCAATTTTAATATTTATTCTATTATTTAAAGTTAGTAATCTTTTACTTTATATCTTCAGTATCTAACTTATATAATATATTTTCAGTTTCTGATAAACTATCAATTACTTCAGACATTAATTTTCCAGTAGTCATAAAATTTTCAGCTATGTCATCAGTTGAAATATCATTGAATTTAGTTTTGTATGTTTCAAGATTTTGTATAAATGTTATTTTATCAAATTTTTCATTTGTAAGTAATGTCTTAAGCATTGCATATACTACAATTGAAGTATCTTCTACTAATCTTCCAGATTCAGATCCATAAGCCCAACTTGCGGAATCTACAATATCTGGGTTACGACCCCCTCTTTCAAATATAGACATTTCATAATTCCCTATTTATCGGTTCATCATCTTTTTCATACGGAAAGATTATCCACTGATCTGTTTCATAAACATGATAAGTTGGCTTTACAGATGACCGAGATTTCCAAAATAAACATGCAGTATCATAACCAGCATCGACAAATGGTTCTAAAGTTATTCCTGTATCAGCAATATCATCAACAATAAGGACTTTATCAATAGGTATATGCATTCCATATTCTAACATGATTTGAACATTTAAATAATAAGCCATCCAAGTAGCAGGAATCAATCCCCCTCTAGGTATTCCATAAACAAAATCATATTTACCTTTAGGTATCATGTTAATCATTTTCATTAATATTTCATGATAATGTTCATTTGATACTCTTCTTTTTACCCATTCATCACTCATGTTAACCCCTTTGTTTATGAAGTTTGCTTATATTTGATCTCCAGTCAATTTCCCTTTGCTTTATATTAAATTCATTATCTGCTTCGATAATTTCAAAATCTGGATCATCAATAACATGAGCATCTATCATTTCAGAATCTGAGTGTCTGTATACTTTACCTGGTCGTTCTAATACAAATTTATCTTCATAACAACCATCTGAGATACTTCCTTTTTGTATTACTGTCTCATATGCTATTTCATTTACATAACCATATTCTTTACCACAAGTAGGACAAAACATAAATCGTCCCATATAAAATATTTTTGTTATTGAAATAATCATATATTCATCATTTTTACTATTTTTAGTTTTTACAACATCATCTACTTTGAATTGAGATACAGGTACTTTAACTTTTAAATTTAATTCCTTTGTTTGTTCAGCCATTATAATTCCTTTATTAAAATTTTAAACATCCTCCATCTTCCAATGTTCCTGAGTCACCTGAAGACATGAATTTATTAATGATATATTTATTACGATCTTCATCTAATTCTTCAATCATATGCATTGAATTCCAAATAGAGAAAGATTTCGATTTTTGTTTTCTGGTCATCTTACCTTGATTAAATGATTTTGTTATTTCAGTAACACGCCTTGTAAAACTAGTCATATCACCAGTTTTATAAATATCATATAATTCATCTGATAATTCATTTGAGAATGTTTCAATATCTCGATAAAGTTGTAATACATATAGCATAACATAAGTAGAAACTGGTTTTGATAATGTACCAGTTTCTTGACTGTATATCGGTTCATCATTTGTATTTAATTCTTTGAGATTATATAATTCAGCAATTCGATTTAATAATGAATACATCTTATCATCAACTGTACCTGTCTTATCAAACCTCAAATGAAGTTCATTACTCTTAAAACTCATTTTCATAAGATTTCCATCATCATTAAAAACGCTTATATATCTACCATTAAAAGCACCTTTAAAAATTGAAGAAGAATCATATGTTATTTCACAATCAATATTATGATATTCCTTTATGTGTTTACTAAATAGACGATGATGGAGTACATCAATAAAATTAGCACCCCCAAGCACATGGAATTTAAAAGATTTTTTTCCGTTATCCTTGCAGTACTGAATAATAGTAGATAAAGGTATGCAATACAAAATAGCAGGAATTGAGATATCGGATGCTCCAAAAGCGACAAGACCCCCTGTTGCATAATAGTTATAATCAACACCTAAATTATCCTCCAATAAAAGTTTATGCCAAACATTATAAATTTGTGGTGTTCTGAAATGATGAATATAAATTAATTTATTTTTCTTAATTTCCATAGGAAGTTGATTTGCTCGTTCATAAGATCTTTTATTCAATTCATATATTTCTTTATATGATTTAAATATTCCTGCTTCTGCTGTACCGGGACCTGGAGGTATGTCAAGTAAAAATGCATGAGAAAAATCTTCGTGATATTCTTCAATAAAATCATAATACATATCAATAAATCCAGGAATATCATTTGAAGGTATTGCTCCCATTGATACTTGAAATCCACCAGAGTCAAGGTAAATAGTAGACTTCTTCATAAATTTTACTTGATTAAATTTCCTGATAGTTTTTATCATTTTATCAGAATAATTTTTTGCAATTCTTTTAGTTTTATAATTTAATCCAGTGCCATATGAAAATAGAAATTTACCTACTGAGTTTTGGATAAAATTATCAATGTTATCATGCTCAAAATATCCTGGAAAGTCATTAATAAATCTATCGATCAATGAAGCAAATGTATCAACTCCTGCTAAAACATAACTTGCTTGTTTACCCATTAAAATCTCCTTATAAATCATGTTCAATTTTAAACATTGTTCTTTCGACATCTGATAAAATTTCAATGTTTATTAATTCATTGGAAGTGATACTTATATTACCACTTTCCCATTTATTTGTAAAATAATTTTTTTTAAAAATTTTAATATCATGTTGTACTATAGTTTGAACATATCCATTTTCATCATGATTTTTAATATATTCATTACATACTTCTTTATCTTCTTCCCAATTAACAGGAATTGATAATATTTCTTCATATGAATATGTGCGTATATCTTCAATATATCCTAAATGTATTTGAGCATCTCCTACACTTAATTTCACAAGTTTATCTTTTAACCATGTTATTTCATCTTTTAATGAAAAATCTTGATCATGCATATGGTAAACCCACCTTTTATATTTATTCTTTAAAAGTCAGTTTACCATCATTAAAGTAGTATTTGGAAAGGTAAATTATATTATATATATTAATTAGTAGAAGAGGTAAATACAAGTTAAAAAATATGTCAAAATCAAAAAAATTATATAATTGAAAGGAGAATATTTATATGGAATTATTAAAAGCTCAAGATTTTTCACCGTAATATAAATTAATTATAACTTTAAGATGGGGGATAAATTAAATAGCGCGGGATGAACGGGAAAATCCGTGTTGCGCAGAAAGGAAGTGCTATAATGAAAATTATAGAAGTTAATAATACAGATATACACAACGGATTACTTTTTAAAACTGAACATATTGACTTCAGTTTTATAGGTGATGATGCTACTAGAATAACTGTTCCGCCATGGTGTGCAAATAAAATATTGGTTCACGATAAACGTAATTGTCATGATCAAGGTAAATGGGAAATTTTGCCTGCCAATAAAGAACCTATACTTGTACACAATCAAATATGTAAATTATGCGGAATTAAATTACCATCATGGAAACAATCTAAAGGTGGTGATTGGATAAGGGTGCATCCAGAATATGGATTTACCGAAAAAAACACATCACGTGTAAAAAATGGTTTATTATCATGGGCAGTAATCCCAAATAATTATGAACATGATAAGATGATAATCGACATATCTAAAAATCCAATACCTCGAATCGAATTAATTCCTGATAATATGAAAAGTGATAACATTTTAGTTCTTTGGAAAATAGAAGGAACTAAAATTAGATATAACGCCAAAGGATCATTGATCCTTTCATTTGCTCATCAATATATACATAAAGATAAAATACATTTTGCTTTATTAGCATCTTTAGCAAAAAATCAAAGTATATATGTTATTCGTGGTGATAAGAAACCAGATCAAATCGGATTCAAATACCATTTAGATTGGGACGGATCAAATATAAAAGTAGATGAAGGAGATAAAACACTTTTTAAAGATAGACCAATGTCAAATGCAATGAATCATGATCAGGTTAAAAATTATCTAAAAGAAATGGCAAATGATACAAAACATTAATTAAAAAGTCTTCATTCATTTAAATGGATGGAGACTTTTTTTTTATAAAATTATTTTAAGAAATGATTTTATAAAAATATATTTCAACTCCTTCATGTTCTTTAGCAGGGAATTTCAATGTTATTGTCTTATTTGCTAAATCTAAATTATAATGTTTTTCATATTCTAATTCACCAATATAACTGATCATTTTTATTTGATCTTTATCTACAATATCATGTGTATAAGGAATAACTACATGTTCATCGCTTTTTAATTCAATATCACTATCACTGAATTCATAATATACAACATCATGAATATCAAAATCAATCGAGTTATGTATATCTAAAGTAGAAAATATTGTTTGTATTGTAGGTGATTGATTTGTAAACTTATTTTTTATATTATCTATATCTTCAGGATTGGTTATTGATAATCCTCTTACATTATCGCTACCCCAACCATCTTCAGTTTTTCTTAATTTTATTGCTATAAATTTACCCAAATATATTTTATTTCTATATGAATCAAGTGTTATGATATTACCATTGAAAGAAAGTAATATTGAAATATCTGTTATTGATAATCCAGAAAATACTGGTTTATTTAACAATCCGGCTTTAGACTTTATATAATCTGTATTTGCTGGATCAATTGTTATAAACCCATTTGCAATTCTTTGTTCAGTAATATGACTTTCATTAAATGTTTGACAATATATAATATCATCTGGTCCAACTAAATCCCAATCAGATTCATTATTTATCATAATCAATCTACCTGATGTTACAGCATTCCAATCAATAATATCTGTATTAGAAGGCCACACATCAGTAACTTCAATCAATGTAGTAGAATCATCAAGTTGTTCTAAAGGTATTTCATATACAGTCATATTAGTAATACCTTTATATTCAGGATCAGGTTCTTTCCTTGCTTCATTTAAAGTATTAGAAGGAGGTTGTTTTCCATAAAGAGTATGTACTCCACCCATCTGCAAATTAATATTTGCACTGTTTAATTTCCAGTCAGCTTTAATATGTAAATAAGTAGGAAGATCAATTTCAAATTCACATGAAATTTGTAATTTATATGAAGGAAAATCAGTACCACCATATTTTTCACCAGCATCAGATAATGAAGTAATTTTATACATAGGACTCAATATAACAGGATATACAATTTTTTCTTGATCCATACTACGTATAAGTGTAATTACAGCATCACTACCTCTCCAATCAATCTTATATGGTTCAACTGAATCACTCCCTTTATATTCATAATCTAATATTTCATCAGGCATAACAATATACGACCAGTAATGTTCGGGTCTTACATAGCGATTTAAGCCTCCTGACCACATTGTTACAAGTGTCCTTAAATCTATATATTCATACACAGAATGAACCCAGCATATCAATTCAAATGTTCCTGTAAATCTTGTGAATACAGGAGTTATCATTACTTGGTCATCTTTATATATAGGATTAAATAATTTAGCACCAAATGCTGGATATAAATTAGGATATTGCCATAAAAAGGTTCCACCCCGCTCACTCGGATTAAAATCTCCTGATGGGTCTAATGTGATTGCAGGTAGAATTGGCTCATCTACTTCATGTTGTTCTTCAAGTTTTTTATTAAAATATTCTACCGCTTTATCATATGTGCCAATTACTTTATAATTAAACGGATATAATTGACTTGCGAAATAATTCAAAGTACCTCTGTAAAAAGCACCAAAACAATTATTTATATAATGATGATTTTCAGTTCTTGTATCTGTAGGCATTTATTAAATCCTTTGTGCTTTTGCTGATTTTTCAGGAAACAATTCACCTAATGATTCTTGTGTATCATAACCTTTTCTCTTGTTTTCAAAATTGTCAATATTTTCATCTCTATAATGTTCAGCTAACTTCATCATTGTATCATGACAATCAGGAGTTGAAATTTGAATTGAAGATGTTCTTACTATTTTCCTATTTAAGACTGTATCAATATGTTGTCTTTCAACAAGAAAATAAACAAAATCATTTTGATAATCTGTAAAAGTAAATCCATATACAAAAATTAAATTTTCAAATACTCCACCATCAGTCTGAACTTTAGACAACTTAACAGATTCATTTGCAATGTACTGAATTTTTTCTTTGAAATTTTCTTTTATATTTGAAAATTGACTTCTAATGTCAAGAGTATCACTTCTAAAATCTTTTATATCTAAAAATGTATCAGCAAATAATGATTGCTTTAAATCTTTATAAATTGTAAGATTTATTTCATTATCTTTTGATAAATCTTGAAGTTTTGCATCTGGTTTAAATCCAATCAACGTATTAGCTTTATGAAAATATACTGCCACATTATAATATTTCTTCATAAATGGTGTGTATAAGTTATAACATCTATTTATTTTAGGTCCAAAAGTGAACATATCAGCCTCCAACTTCCTTTTTAAATACTCAATAATAAATCATAAGTTCCCAAGAATATATTTAATTTTTGTTCATAGGTTTTTATTTACACATGCATCGAACCAAAATAATCATCTACCTCTTTCAACGACTCATAATTACGAAACATCGATTGTAAATTTTCTTTATCTATTGAACAATCCTGGACTAATTGTCTATAGTAAGTATAATTCGTAGCGATTTTTTTGTCTGATTCAGGTAACCAACAATGTATTGCTTGTAAAACTTCTTCAGGAAATAAATGCCATTCAATGTTTTCAAAGTCAACATCTGCAATACTTTTATTAATTTTATTTGTAATTTTAATTATATTTTCTATATCTTTATCATCTTTATTATTTTCTGTAACTTTTGCTATATATCTAATAAGATTTGTATTATCATAAGTTTCATTTTTCATCCCTAATAATTCTAATGAATGAATTGAAAACCCACTTGTATCATAAACTTTATTTGTAAGATCAACTTTACCATTGTTATTTTTATAATTGAATTCAAGATCAATAAATGTTTCGATATCACTCTCATTTTTAAATTCACATAAATCAAATGATTCACAATCAACTATTGATATTTTTGATTTATAAAGAGTATTTAAAAATGAACAAGAATCAATATCATCATACCTTTTAATAATTGCATCATATGTTTTACCAGCAGCTTCTTCAACTGATTGTATTGTTATTGTTGGTCGATACTGAAGTTTACTCTCGATCGAATCAAATATCGAATCAAATATCCCACCTTCTAAACATAATTGTACTCTTGTTTTTATACTATTTACAAATTCTTCTTTTGTATCACATTTAATAAATGTATATATAAATGGAGCAGTTAATACTTTCAACACAAAACTCATTAATTCTTTATTTTCAGTTGATATATTACTCTTTTCTTTTAATTGTAAATGTATCAATGAATAACAAACACTATATGTATAAAGTGAATACATTAATGATCTAGTAGTTTCATTGTATTCTTGTTCATTACATCTAACAGGAAATACTCCATTTGGAATTGGTTTCTTTTCTTGAAGATGTTTTCTTAAAATTTCTTTTAAGTATAATGTATTACTATATAAAATTCTGTAATAATCATTATCTTGTGTATTATCAAATAATGTTTTAATTTTAAGTTTTTCTTTGACGTGTTCAATAAATACATATAACGGAGATTTATTTGATATCAATGAATGAATAAGAGATTCAAATTGTGCAGCATCATTATTAATTATCAATTTTGTAAAATCATCACCTAAAGATTTAGAAACGGTTTGATTTATTTCTTTCCTTCCGTCATTATTAAATATAACATCTGGAATATCCATTTCTTCAGTTTCTTGACTTATGAATTTATCTAATGCATCTTGATCCACTTTTTTCTGATCATTTATTACATCAGGAACTTTATAGTTAGTTACATTAGTATCAGGCATATCTGTTTCATTAAATATATCATCTGTATCTATATCTGCAACTTCTAATTGTTGTGTTGGTTGTGATGCATTATTATTAATATTTGTAATATTACTTCTGTGAAGATTATCTAACTTTTCCATGTTATCTTGAGTTTTTCCCATCAACCCATCAATACCACAAGTGATACCAAAATTACTTGTAGTCATTACATAATTATTTACAATTTGAGTAAATATACTAAATAATGCTTTAAATGAATCAAAAGACATAAAGAATTTTTCAGAATCAAGATAATCTTCTCCACGAGTACTTACAATAATTAATATTGTTTTATTAAATTCAGTAGTCTGTAATGATTTAATAATCAATTTAACTTTATTTGTATTTACTTGTTTAAAACTATATTGATTGCTAAAATCTAAAGCTTCATTTAAATCTTTCATTTTTACTCTTGAGTTATCAAGTAAACTAAATATTTGTTGATATGATAAATTTATCCTACTTTCAGTCCTATTTCGAAAGTTTGATATCTTGATTTGTATCCTTGGCGGTTTTATCCCATAATTATCTTTAATTGCCAAAAGACTAACATCTAAATTATTTGATGTTCTTCCAAAATCAAAATCTTGAAATAAACATGTACTATAAAACGTAACATCAGACATAAAATTTACCTTTCAATAGTGAGTCCACACATAAAATTATCAAGAGAACTTTTAGATTCAATTACAATTTCTTCTTTATATTCTTCATCTCGAGCAGATATAGTAGCTAATTCTGCTAATTGTTTTTTTGTCGTTTTAGTCTTTTTTGGTTTGAATAAACCTAATGTTTCATATACATTATCTTTTTCTTCACTATCATCAATAATGTTAACAAGTAATCTGACATCATCCTTTTTAAAATAAGGATATTTTTGCTTAAGTATTTTTTCAATTTTTGTTTGATTTAATTTTTGTTTAGGCATATATTGAGGCTTAAACCCAGAATCAAGTACACATTTTTTTAAGAATTTTAAAATTTCATTTTTATCAAGAGAGTATATACCAAAATTATTAAAATGTTTATTTATCCATGAATTATATACTGAATTTTTAAAAAACCAAAGAATATATTGTGATCCTATTTCTTTTCCATCACGAACTTCTACTGGGATTTGAGTTTCTACAGAACCATCATATAACCATCTATTTAAATATGTATATGATGATATTTTTTTCTCAGATGATTTAATCAAAAATCCCACCTTTCAATGCATCAATATAATGAAGAGTATTATTTAATCTTAAATCAGTTGGATCAAGATTTGATTTTGATTCAAATTCAATTTTATATTTATTAACAATATCATCATTATAAAATGGAATATAATATCTCAAATATGATAATACAACATTTTTTCTAAAGCATGCTGGACATTTTAAACATTGATTAGTATCTAATTCTCCTACTCCGCCTGTTCCTACTTCATATTTAATACCAACAGTTTGTGATTCACTTAAAGGAGTATAACATGAAAATGTATCAGTTATAATATCAGTTTCATTCCCACGATTAGAATTGACCCACCAACGAAGCATATCTTCTTTATATATATCCCAAAAAGGAGAAGTAATATTAACAACATTTACCCCATCAATCTTTGTAAGAAAATTAGATAATACATCAAAGCATTCTTTATTGTTATCAGAAATTCTATCTGATTTAGAACCTCCGATATATATTTGTTTTGAATATCGTGCTATTGCTAATGTAGTTAATATAATATTCCTATTAGGAATAAATGCTGATTCAGTTTCTAAGTCTCCAAGAGATAAACTTTCATCAATAATACAAGAAGGCTCAAATTTTTTAATAAATCCAATCTCAAGTTCAGAATATTTCGCCCCTATATTGAAGTAAACTGGTTGAGTATTTGGATCAATACATTTACGAACATAATCTAATAATATGAATGAATCAATACCACCTGAATATAATACAACTGAGCTATGCATAATATATCTCCTTTTTAATTATTTTTCTTCTGCATCCTTTTGCCTTTTAATTGCTTGAAGAAGAAAATCTGAGTACAAAATTAAATCGAAAGCATTTCGAACAATTAATTCTGCATGTTTTTTTGTCTTTCCATTATCTCCATCTAACATATTACATATTCGTTTTGATTTTGTCAAACATACTAAAGCATTCATCATAACTTCATAATTAGGAAACTCAGGCATTTCCCATGATTTTCCATATTCATCAAATCGTGTAATAAAAAGTCTAATTGATCTTTCTAATATATCCATAAATGGCGTCAAATGATCATGAATAAAATTTTTATCCTGAATGTCGAATGAGGTATCTTTAATCAATTCCTTATCATACACAAGTGTACCATCATCTGTAAATAATTGTATTCTCATTTGATCTCCCTATACAAATCCAAACATGATATGATTTCTGCTTGAAAAATTAACACTATATTTTTCAATTATATCCATTGTCTCTCCTGAATTGATAATCAACTCTTCACGAGTTTTACCTTCAGGCATTATCCATATTTGATTTTTATCATGATTTGGCATTATTATATTTTTTAAACACATTTCAAGATAAATTGATTTATCATTTACGAATTTCAAAAATACTCTTTTATCAGTTATAACCCCTTTTATATTATCAACTTGACATTGCCATTCAGTTTCGTTGAAAAATTTAGGAGAATACATTATTTTAATATTTAAATTTTTTAATTTATCATCTTCATTTATAACTTCAACAAGTTCTTCAATTCGATGACCATTAGTTTCAATATTACAAATATCATAATCAGTATTACGAAGAAGATCAATGGTATTTTTAAAATTATCACCATATGTCGGTTCTCCGCCAGTAATCATCAATCCTCTAGTTTTACTTACTTGTTCATTGATTGATTCAATTGAATATTCAGCTTCACAACTAATTCTCATTTTTACAAGAGTATCACACCAAGGACAAGCTCTTCCTTCTTCTACTCTATCACATTCCCTATGCCGAGCTATTGTCATTTGTCTTCCGGCATCGGGACCCTCGCCTTGATACGTGTTGAACACTTCAATTAATTTCATATATTAACTCCTTTTTAGTATTTTAGAACATTTCCTTTATTGGCAGGAATTATAGATATATCTACATCCTTATCCATATAACAATAATCAACTCCTTTAACAGTATCATTACCTTTTTCGCTAGTTGGTAAAAATAAAGTAATTCCATTTATATTATGTTCTAAACCATATTCAATGTAATCTTCTATGAATGTATAATAACGCCGAGCATAAGCAATATAACTTAAATATGTTTTCTTATCACATTTAGGTAATTTCATTACATTAGGTTGTTTTCTCATGAAATGATCATGTGTATAATTTGAACTATCACCAATGAGATAAATAGTAGACCCTGTAAAACTTCTACATATGAAATTTACAAATTCAAATAAAAATTTATATCCTGATTCATTAGGTGTTAAATCAACAATAAAATAAAACCTATTACCTACAATAAGATCAGGATCAGGAGCTGGTAGAGTAATTGAATCTGATGATTCTTTTATTTTATCTAATATACTATTATCAATTTCAGGTGGATTTTCACCAGGAAGATTTTCTTGTTTTGGATTAGGTAGTGATTCAATTATCAAATCATCAACTTTCTTTTGATTAGAAGCTTTCTTAGCAGCTTTAATTTTCTTCTCTGCTTTTTTTGCATCTACTTCTATTTTATGTCTTAATGTAGGAATAGGATTTCCTTTATTAACCCAACACCTATTATGCATTGTCCATAATTCACCTGTTTCAATATCAATATATTTATGATGTTGTTTTGCTTCTTTTGGTCTTTCACTTATCATTGATTTAATGGTATCTGTAAATTTATCTGCATCAGCATGTTGTGGTGTGAAGTCAGCCCATTCAGGTGATATTTTATCAGTAGATTCACGTAATTGTTTAGTTTGCATTTTAATCTCCTTAACATTATTTTTAAAAATTGAAAATATTTTATACTCAGATAGTTTTTTCATAACCGTTTACTTTAGATAAAAGAAGTTTATTACATTTATCATATATTTCATCAAAATTAAGATACTTATAACAAGGAGCTGTTTCTCCTTTTTTTATTGATTCACATGTTTGACCATGTAAATAACAATGCTTACCATTATAACTACATACATCACTAGGTGGTGGTTCTACCCAGTCAGCATTTTTATATGTATCCATTCTTATTTCTCCACCAAACGGTCCATACATTCCTAATACAGGACAACCTACTCCTTGAGCTAAATGAATCATTGAAGTATCAGGTGATAATGCTAATTTAGCTTTTTCTAGTAATGCAACAGTCATCATAATTTCTTTTGAATGCGGAGAAAAATTATATATTTGATTTTGATATTCTTCGGGTATTGCTAATTTAACAAAAGCATCCAACCTAAGTCTCATTCTAGGAGAATCTGTAATAACAATATTATGACCATCTTTTAAAAGAGGAAGTAGAATTCTACCCCATACTAAACTACTAAGGGTTCTTATAGGTGTTGATGATCTTAATTGCACTGCAATATAATCATTATCTTTTAATTTATTATCATCAAGAAATTTATTTAATACAGTTTGAGCTTCTAGTGTAGATTTTAATACTGGATGGAGTTCATCATCCGGAATATCTAATCCCATCCACTTTGCAAACAATCTATATGAATTTGTTTTCTCAGCTTCATCACATCTTTCAATTACACCTTCATATGTACAATGATAATTACACTTATTAACATATTCAGTCGATACTGGAAATTGAATATTTTTATCAATACAATCCCAATTTTGAACAAGTGGTAAATATGATGGAGCACAAGCAAAATATATTTTACATGTAGGCCACTTCTTTTTCATCCATATTAATGTCGGTTGAATAAAACATAAATCTCCATAACCTCCAGTACGCCATACTAAAATATTTTTGTTATCTAAATTTTGACCTGTATATGGTTTATATAATTTAGAAAATGTAGTAAGTGAAGGTTTAAGTCTAGTTGCATTTTTATCTCCTGTTCCCTTATCTAGAGATACATAAAGATATGTTGAAATTATTTTTCCTGTACCTTTTTTCCATGTGATAGTATGACTATTATTGATAGAGAAGGAAAATGTAATCTTTGCTATAGCATTTATCATTCCTGGAGGATATTTAGCAAGTTCCTTGATAGTCTTTCGTTTCTTTAAAGACTCAGGAGAAATACTTAATTTACTTAGTAACTCCGGTGTTAGGTGTTTTTTCACTTCTTCCGGTTGCATTTTTAGAATCTCCTTCTCCATATTCATTTAACATATGATCAATATCCGATAATGATACTGGATTATCTATATTCTCATAAAGACATTGTAATAATTCCTTTTGTTTCTCAAGAATTAAATCATGTGCAATTTTTAATATTTTAAGTTCTTTAATATCCTTTACTCTGATTTTTAGAACATTAAGAAATAAAAAATGATGTTCTAAAAAACAAGAAACTACAATTATATTTCCTCTATCAATTCCTTCTTTTGATATTGTATTATAATATAATTTACATATTTCTTTTACATTATTATTAAACATCTTATAAGCCATAGGAGTAAATTTCATTCTACACAATGCAGAATATGATTCTAATTTCCTGCGATAATGACTTTTCAATTTTTGAGAATTGAAATCAACTTTTTGTACTAATTTCACTACCTTATCAATTTTAGAATTGCCAGTAAACATATTACCCACATCTCCTTTTACATTTGTTCCAATTTCCTAGATTAAGGTTCTTTAATTTAGTATATTAGGTAACTCTTGCCATCTTAGCAATTTCAACATCAGCTCTAGCTATATCTTGTTGAGCTCTACCTATTACATCTTGAACCATTCTGTGACATTTTTTTGGATTTTTAGCTTCATCACAATGAGGTGTTGCTTTTCGAGCTAATTGAATTGCTCGTTTAGCTTTCTCTTGATCACATCTAAGGGTACATATTTTCCATTTTTGAGATTTTAATCCAAATGAACCACACCTACGAATACACCTATCTCCAATAGCCTTTATTGCTCTATAACCAACCCATAAAGGAGTAAAATAAGTTGCCCCTAACAATGTACCTAAATTAGCCATTACACTCTCTTGAAGCTTTATAACTTTATTAGTAGTGATCTCGTGTTGTTTAGCGAATTTTATAATATCACCATCTTTCATTTGATCTACATAAGTTCTTATTTTTTGTAATTTCTTAGGTTGATCATAAAAAGATAAAACTGCTTCACGCATAATAAGTTTTTTAATTATTTTAGTGTCCACATTAAACCTCATTTATTTTAAAGTAATGGTTTTATTTTTGTTCATTAGACACTAAGAATAAAGACAAAAAATAAGTCCCTACCATATTTGATAGGGACCTATTTTGTATTTAAACCAAAAATATTATTTTGATTCTTTTCGAGCTTTACGGATCTCGTCATCGTTATTAACTGATGATGTTCTAAAATCCTTCATATCATTTCTGAGTTCCATTGAAAGTTTACGTGCTCGAAGTGCAGCTGCCTGATTCTTTTGCCCGGCTGTTGCCTCTACTACAAATGATTTAAATTTTTCCTGTAGTGCATCTAGAGTACCTTCATATCCTGACATAATAATACCTCCTTATTTCTGTTTACTAGTTTCTAATATAACCAAAAGTTTATTTAAAAGTATTTGTTCATTTAAATATTGATAACGTAAGTTTTGTTTTGTTTAATGATTGTTTTTCTCATCTTGGATGGAATTTTTTTAATATATATATAAAATAGATATAAAATAGTAAATGATAGGAAATTACAATTAAAAATTTTTAATATAAAAAAGGAGAATATGTTATGTCAAGAAGATGCTATTGTTGTGGGACATTAAGCAACATGAAAGTTTGTTCTACTTGTTTAAGATACTCAGGATATGATAAAGATTTCATTTCAAGAGTAAACTTAGCAAAGGAAGGAATCCCCCAAGTATGTTTATCATGTGGGTGGGATAAAGGCTGTAATTGTAATGAACCTGTAAGACAATAAAAAAAGGAGATTGAAAAAATGATTAATGGAATAAAACCTATAAGAGTTCCTATATACACAAATATGGTATTAGGAGAAATCTTCACCTGGTTCTCAGTAGGTGAACCAATCGAAGTAATGATGCCTAATGTATTTGTAGACTTGGCAAAAGGTATGCCTAAGATTATCAATGAGGTCATTAGTGATATTGATTCTACAAAAATTAAAATATTAGTAGAATCAATGGACAGTGATAACAATGATAAAAAATTAAGATTCACTGGAGTCATTAAAGGTGAATCTGGAAAAAATGGTGTTAAAGTATGTGGTGAATTTGATACTAAACCTTTACATGAAGTAACAAGTAGTATATTAGATAATACACTCAAAGGTGAAATTATACCCATACTCAAAGCTAAATTGAATCTTCCTAGTTTGAAATTGAAAAATGATATATCAGGGAACCTTGAATTAATTGGTCAAGGGAATCATAATTTAAAATGTATGCATAGGATCTCTTTTATAGAAGTTAAACATCAAAACTTCACAAACGTGACTCATTCACCATGTGATACTTCATGTCCAAGCTTCCGATTTCAAATTCTCAAGGCAACAGATACGACTGAATATATATCTGTTGTGTTGTGTGATGGAGCTACTTATAATTTTGATTTTGAAGGAAACGAATACAAAGTTCCATCAGATAAATAATTGAAATTAAAAAAGGACTCTATATCCTTTTTTGTTTAGATCTTATAAATTTTGAAAATTTGAGTTGGTCATGTACTTCGGAAGTGAGATGTTTTTAAGAGTTTTTAACATGATAGGAAGATTTACAATCAGTATATAAAGTTTTAGAAAGTAATTGAAGAATTAAAAAATATTTAAGTATAATATATATGTTTTTATAATAATTTATATAATAATTTTTCATTTGCTAATTTTTTTAAATTATTCATTATAATTAAACCCCTCAATAAAGTTATTCAATCATTCAATAAAGGGTTTCTTTTTTTGCTTTTTTTTTTCACAATATATAAAATTTTTAAAAAATTAAAAAACGATCACTTCCGATCTGTACCATGAGGCTCAAAATGAAAATATTTCAGAAAATTGAGTATTATCATGAAGATAACGACATCTGCTGATAGCTTCTTTTGTAACTGCGTCCGTTGAAGAGTAGTATAATTTGACTTTTATTTTGTCCATACCATAGGATAACCTATATGCTTTTCTTGGACCTAGTACCCTCCCACATGCCTGGTTGATGTAGTCAATGCGTCGTTGAACCATTGTCCAATAATGTAAATCATCTGGAATTTCATCATCTGGAATTAACTCATAAAGTTCAGCAAAATAATTAATTATTTCATTTGGATTCATAGGATTAAGAAAAATACATATTTCTTTTATTGAATCATCAAGATATACTTTATTACTACCTTTAATTGCATCAATTGTTGAATGACATCCCCAGTCTTTTTTTCCTATTAATAAACTGTCAGGATCAGTTATTTTCAACTTAGCAATAAATTTAGCCATTTCCTTAGTATTTTTTTTGGTTGTATTAACAGTATTATTATTGATTTCAAATATTTCAACATCATCCTTTTCAGGTTTCCATTCTTCCCAATATTTATCTGTTTTATAATTTTGATCCCATATTTTATATCCTAACATATTTAAATATGTAGCATCTAGTATTTCAGTTGTAGTAATCAACATATTCTTATAATTTGTAAATACAGGATTATGTCTTGTTTTTTTCATTCTGAATTGTGGTTGTGCTTGAAGGAAATCTGCATCTGCAGTTACTTGTAAATCAATAGTACCTTGTAGCGGTATTATATGATGAGCATTAGGATTTTGTTCAATTTTAGTTTTTACTTTTATTAAAGTATCAGGATCTAACATCTTTAACATATTGTATTCATGAGCTGTCAAATTTTCTTTATTTTTATAAAAGGCTCGACTCAATGAATGATTACCTAATGTTTCCATATTTAAAGTGGAGAATTTAGTAATGGGAGTTTCATCTTGGAATATTCTGAAATTATTAATAGCCCAATCAATTCTTGTAGTTGGAAACATCACAGGATTAAATTCCCAAGTGAATTTTTCATGTTGTGTAAATAAAATTATACTTTCACTATCATCATCAAAAGAATTTCTTATATAATTAATTAATATGTTATTTTCTTTTAATATATCTTTTGTATTATTTATATCATCTTTAGTGAAAATACATACTTCAAAATTTTTATCAGCATCTAAATATTTACCAGTCCTATTAATTTTATTTGTTATTGCTTCAAGTAAATTTTTTTGTTTTACTTTAATTTCAGGATGTCTCCATGGTTCATTTAATGAATGAATACAATCATCCATAAATTCTTGTATTTTATTTTTATCAGGAGCATCTCCATTTTTTGAAACAATTGCAAGAGTATGTTGCTTAACATGATTTTTAGTTTGTTTTAATCTTCCCATAATAAAATTACATGCTGTTAAAAGATTGTTATTCATGTTATCTTGTTGATAATTATATCCAAAGTGTTTTGGGTGTGTAGCACAGGGTTTAGTAACCTTCCATGTCTTTTGATGAATACTTAATAAATCAAGTCTTTCATTTCCTTTACTTTTAGTCCTCATTATTTCAGAAAACCAAGGCATTTTTGTTTTAAATAAATTTCTTGTTATTTCTCGAGTAGAAGGTAGTAACCTAATTTTATTTCTTATCTTCCCTTCTTTCCAACCTAATGATTCAGCTATTGATATAGCAGTTTCATATTTTTCGTATTGTTGTTCAATTGTATTAAATGAACATATTGTAGGAATTCCTCTTTCTTCATTAGATAATTTAATCATCATGTCAAGTACTAAATAAGATTTTCGAGAACCCTCAATTCCTAACATACAATGTCTACCGCTAATAAGTAATGATTTTGGAAATTCATCTACTTTGTTAAAATTCGTAAATTGATTTAATACATTTCCTTTATTTTCTTGTATCATAAGCATTTCCTTCCTGTTTGTCTATAGTTATTTTGTTCAGTTATTTAAAAAAATATATAACTTGGGATAGTATTTTTATACTATATATATAAAAGTATGAAAAGATAAAACTAAACCTAAAAAATGTGTAATTATTTCAGAAAGGACTAATATAATTTCGCATGTTTATGACTATAATTGATCCATATTTTAAATCATTTTAAAAGGGGAATAGTATAATGAAAAACAAAGCTGGAAATGATGTGCAACCATTGAAAAGGTTTAAAGGGTTTTCGAAGAAAGACTTTTTGGAATTGATCAAATTGAATCATGAAAATATTGAAATTGAACTTCCAAAAAGTACTCCAATTTTAAAACTCAAAGAAACAATTGATTCAATTCCTCTTGATAAATTTATCATCACCGGTAAACTTAAAGACAAAATGACTGACAACATTAATCAACATAAAGAGTATCTTGTAAAAGAGAAAACCCGACTTCAGAAAGAGAAGGATTCATCTACAAAAGATGATATACGTAAAAGTTTATCTGAAAAGTTAAATGAAATATTAAAATGTATTCCTGTCATTGAGAAAACAATGAAGTCTATAAATGCAACTTTATCAGACTTCAATAATAAACCGTTCTCGAATATGATAAGTGATGATCCAAAAATACCGGACAACGAAAAAATCAATGAAGAAGTTATTAAACAGATAAAAAATGGTAAGTTTACCACAAAACAATTTAAAGAAGCCCTTGATGAAGACCCCAATTCATTTGTGAAAAAGAAAAATGCTACACTAATGGCAGCAGTTGCAGCAGTTGCAGCAGGCGGTTCGGGATATATGTTATCTAATAAAACTGTTGATTCCTCAAATGTATCTGCGAATATAGGAATTTCTCCAGCAAAAATGATACTTGCACCAGTTTCCAGTTTTGGTTCGATGGGTTTAAATTTGTTGATATCTGCAGTATCACTTGTTGTAATTGACCAAGTAGATACATTCATACTTAACAAACAAAATAAGAAACATAAGAAAATGTTAGAAACCCATTTTCCTGAAAATTGATTTGATTAATTGATTAATAAAATACCCTTAATTTAGGGGTATTTTTTTCTCTAGAATGTTAATATTTCACTTGATCTTGTAAATAAAGGTTTAAGTAATAATTCTACTCGATCATCAACTGAAAATCTAACCATATCTTTAATATCAATTTTAAAGAAGTCAGGAACTTTATCTTCTTGATCAGGAATCACGATACTTTTAATTCCACTTATTTTAATTAATCCAGAATCAGTTTTTATATGTGGCATTGATTCCCAGATACTTCTTGTTTCTTCAGGAGCTTTTGAAAGATCAACACCTAATATTGGAAATTCAATTCCTCTCATACCAGGTCTAAAAATATCATAACAAAGATGATTCCATAATAACATACCTCTCACACCTCTAGGGATCATTTTATATTCATTTAAAGGTTTACCAAAACCTATAGGTTTACCAATTCTTGGGTCACCATCATATGCTAATCCTCTAACCATTTCTTTTCTTACATCTACATAATCAATAATTTCATCTAAATCAGTTTCAGCTTTTTCTAATAACATACTTATTATTTTTTTAAGCATGTCTTTAGTTATCTCTGAGAAATCACTTCTTTGAGTTTCAATACCTTTAATTTCAATTTCATCTACTACGTTTCCTTCTTGATTAACAATATGGGATGCATATCGTTTTTTTGCTTCAAGAAAATATGCTCGGTCAGCAACAATCTCTTGCTTCAATGAAAGATAAGACCATTTTTTAGGAATATTATGTCTTGCTACAAAATCATCCATCATGACTTTATTAACAACAGGATCTAATTTTGCAACTTCTTCTAATACCATATCAACTGTAATATTTTCAGTTGTAATACCTCTCTTATCTTCAATGAAATCTCCCATTTTAAGGAACATCGAATCTGTATCAATATACAATAAGTATTTAAGATTGTTATCTATTTTTTGCTCGAATTCATCATCAAATTTAAATTCACCAGATATCATATAATTATTCAAATGATATGCTGCAAATTTAATTGCTTCTTTTCCTGGTCGGGTAACTGAATATCCTAAGTCAGCATTATAAAATCTGAAATGTTCATTTAATAAAACTCCGTATAATGAATTAGCAAGTATTTTTAGAGACCATTGTTTATTATCATATTGTTTCTTTTTTGTTTTATCTTTTTCTTTAAATTTTAAATCTTTATAAGCTTTTCGATCTTCAAGTAACATATTATAAATAGTAAAAAATATTGACTTCTCTATTTCATGACCCATAAAAATACAACCTGACAGATTCATTAATGCTTGATTCTTGTCAATTATTTTAAATAATCCTTTCCAATTAATATCTACTCTATTATTTGAATGAATAGGATCTTCAATATACCATAATATTTCTTCTGGATCAATTTCATCTTTATGATAAATATACTGGAATGCTTTTTCCTCATCAATTTTACCTAGAAAAGTATTGGGTCCAATATTCCAAGTTCTAATTATATTTGGATATAGACTTGCATAATCAAAATCAACTAGCCATTCATATTTACCACCTATGGGTTCTTTTACATATGCTCCTGCTACAGTTCCTTTTGATACATTTTCTCGTTTTGTTCTCATACATAATCCTTGTTCTTTTAGATTACGTAAAAACAAACCTTCTGCTTGTCCAATTGTTGAAGATGCACCTTTCCAGGTAGTTGTTGCAGTTGATCTTAATTCATTAGTTAATTCGATATGTCTAAGTTCAGTATTGATTCTTACAATCAACTCAACATCTTTCCTATTATATATTACATATTCATCAATATAATTTTCATATAAATCATACCAAGCACAAGAAAACTTATGTTTTCCTTCACCTAATACTTTTTGTGAAACTGCTTCAAGTGAATCACGAGCATCTCTTTGTTGTTTATAACTTTTGTATAATGTCATCATATCAATTACATAATATCCAGATATCATGATGAAGAATGATTTAGCATCAACATAACAATCATCATATCTTGACAACTCTCTAGGATTCATTCCTAAGTTATGCATTCTGTTATAAATGTAACCAATATCAAAAGCAACATTCCAAGCTGTAATAATATCAGGATTCAATTGATGTAAACGTTTTACAAATCTACTTAACAACATCTGCTCAGAAGTGAATACAGTTATTTTATCTTGATGCTCAAATGTTTCAAGCCACTTATCTAATTTTTTATCAATTTGATCTGGAATTTTATAAAGTAAAGTTTCAATTTCTCCATCATCTAAAGCGTATGAAATTAATGAGATAGGATGAGCTGCTTTAGATGCTTCTGGAAATGACCTATCTTCATAAGTATATACCTCAATATCAATGAAAAGTATATTTTCATTTAATCTTTGAGCTTCAGCTATATTATTCATATAATAATCTACTGCATGTTTGGTGGTGATGTTGACATCTGATTCATATGTATTGATCCCTCTTTTACGATCTCGATAATTACACATAACAGGTCTTAGATTTTTGAATGACTCAACCATTCGTGAATCACCACTTGCTGACTCATAATAATAATAATTTTTAGTAGTATTAGGGTATTCATAATAAATTTTATTATTTTGTTTATCTCGAAAAATATACATAAGTCTATCAAACTTTGCATAATATTGAACGTCAACTAATCTGTATTCATCAGTATAAAATTTGTCGTCTAAACGATAGGCAACAGGTTTATCATCTGAGTTCTTATATAAGGTAAGAGGTTCAGGCGATATTACTTTATCGGGAATTTTATTACATATAGGTTTAGGTGGAGTAATATTCTTTGCTTCTTCTGAGTCAAACAAGTCTCCCAGACCAAATGTAAGAATATCTTCTTTTCCTTCTTCACCTTTACCTAAAAATTTCCTGATTTCCTTAAATCCATTTTCAAATTCAATTCCTTTGTCAGATTGTAATCCTCCATTTTTTACTATATAAGATGGATGAGGCATTACATATATTTTTCTTTCTTCCCATAAATGATTTTGATAAACTTTTTTCAGAATTCCTGTCTTACCTAATCCGTAAGTATATAATGACATATTACCAAAGCATATAATTAGTTTAGGATTACATATTCTAATTAATTCATATAAGTTAGATTTACAATTATCAATCTCATGATAAGTAGGACTGCATGGAGTATCATCATCATTCACTGTTAAACATAATGTCGAATTTGTAAGAACATAATTGAAGTCTTGTTTAATAAATTCATTAAAAGGTTTTCTAAATACCTGACCTGAATTTCCCGTGAAAGGTATTTCACTATTTACGTCGTCTTGATTAGGACCTTCTCCTGAAAATAAAATATCACATTTCATCAAATCTCCATCTTTGATATTAGTTTCAAGAATACATGATGGAGCGGCAATCAATTTACACTTATCACAATTGCCATATGACTTGGTTATAGTAAACATAAAGCTCCTTTTTTAAGGAAAAGCAATCGGTTGTAGTTCCTTTAACTAGTTGGGGACGATCACCCTATTTAATATTTATTCTTGATATGTAGGAATGAAATCATTGACAAAAAAAGAAACACCAAATGGTTCATCATACCTCCTACTTTGGTGTTTCTTTTTTCTTGTGTACTTTGTTTTGTCTTTCATTGCTTTACCAGGAGGAGGCATCGGTTTTCGAAACTTCTTCATTATCTCCTGATATGAAATGAAATTTGGTACTTTATGTATTTTCATAACACACCTCCTTATTTTTTTGTTCTTATATATAATATAATTCATCTTTCCAAATACCAAGAATACTAACCGGTATGTTAAGAACAAAAGGTAAAAAGGAAATTATAACATGGCTGATTCAAGGAATTTTATAGTATATGATATAGAAACTCGCAATTCTACAGATGATGTTGGCGGGTGGAATCACGTATTTGAAATGGGTATTGCTACTTGTGTAACTTATTCATACAATGAAAACTTATATCGATTTTGGGATCATACTGAAAAGGATCATAAGAAACTTCTTGATTATATGAATGGAAGCATTGCAGTAGGATATAATATTATCAATTTTGATTCTAAAGTATTACTTGGCAATAACAGAAAATTATTAGCTAACGGTTCTACAATGGGTGATCCATTTGGAGAAGGTAAAACATATGGATGGAAAAATTTTGATATATTTACAGAAATATGGAAAACTATTTTCAAAACTAGAAATGTAGTAGAAGCAATGAAAAAACAAGGAGAAGCAAAACAATTCCATATATCAGGATTATTTACTTTAGATAGTGTTGCTCAAAATACTCTGGGAGGCACTTGCATGAAAACTGCTAATGGTAAAACAGCACCTGCTAAATTTAAAATGGGATTGTTGAAAGAATTATGGGAATATAATTTACAAGATGTAAGAACTGAAAAAGAATTATTTGACTTTGTTAGGAAATATAAATACATCATTAATGGTCAGTATGATATGGTATATATTGGTCGAGAATAAAAATTAAAAGGAGATTTTAAGATATGCCTGAGCAGAAATTATGGATTGAGTATTTCAGACCCAAAGAAACCAGCGATATGATTTTAGCTGAAGATCAAAAGATATTTTTTGATAAATGTATTTCAGATGAAATATGCCCTAGTTTATTATTCACTGGTCCTCCTGGTTCAGGGAAAACCACATTAGCTAGAATTCTTTGTGATAAAATTATAAAGAATGAAAGTGATATTCTTTATATGAATGGGTCAGATGAAACTGGTGTAACTACATATCGTGAAAAAGTATCTGGGTTTCTTAAATCTCCACCGTGGGCATCTAAAATTAAAATTGTATTTATTGACGAGTTTGATTATACTACATCTAATGCTCAAGCCATACTTCGTAATTTGATGGAAGAATTTTATGAAGTGGGTAGATTTATTTGTACAGGAAATTATTTGAGTAAAATAATTGATCCTTTACATGGTAGATTTCAACATTTTAGATTTGAAAAAATATCTGAAGAATTTTGTTTTGAATATTGTGAAAAAATATTAAATACAGAAAAAATAAAGTATACTAAAAAAGATGTAATGGCAACCATAAAAGCATTACATCCTGATGTTAGAAAAATTGTTAATACATTACAGAGACATGTTATTGAAGGAGCATTAAAAGGAATTGATGCTGATTCAATATCAACAAGTGAAAAAAAATTAGTTGGTCTTATTCTTGATGTTTGTGATAAAATAGGAACTGCATCTGAGAAAACAGTTATCAATACAAATATGACTAAAATACAAACTGTTTTAAATGGAAATGTTGAACCTGATTATAGGTTTGTATATGAAGAATTGTTTAAAGGAAAAATGCCACCATGGGGAAAGATAAAAGTAAATCAATATGCTAATACACATATTTCTTCAGCAATCCCCATGATACATTTTCAAGCAATGATTTTAGAAATAATAACAGCAGGTAAATCTTATATTCAAATGTTTAGACCGAAGGGGTAATAAGTTTATTGTTTTGTACATAACCTTCTACAGTAAACCATTTAATAGGCACTTGTCCTTCATTCTTGAAAGGATTAGTATTATAATTCCTTCTTATATCTTCTCGATCTAATTTATGTATCATTGATTCTCCTACACTATATATTTTTAAAATATTTATTTCAGCTGGTCGAAATCTAATCCAACCATCAAATTTAGCTGGATCTACTAAGTGGTAAGCTTCTTCAGATGATATACATAACAATCCTACATCATTGGGACCATGAAGGGATACACTAATCCCTTCTAGTATTCCTTTTCCTCCTATGAAATTTTCATGTGTCATTTCTGCACTAATCAATCTTCCTAAATATTTTTTCCACCAATCAAGAGAATAATAATAAGGTTTATAATATTGTATGATATTCATAATTGATTCCTTTAAAAATCGAGTTATTAGTTATTACTTTAAAATTAATATATATAATAAAAGAAATCAATAGGTAGAACCGAGAATAAATATAAAAAGGAGGTTTTAGTATGTCTCTTAAAATTGTGATTATTAATGGATATCCTAGAAGCGGAAAAGATACTTTTGTAGAAATATGTGAAGAAGTAACCTCAAAAAATATAACATGTATATTAATATCTTCTGTTGATCATGTAAAAGAAGCAGCTAAAATTCTTGGTTGGGATGGAAAAAAAGATGCTAAAGGAAGATTATTTCTTTCACATCTAAAAGATGTTTCTAGTCGAGAATATGATGGACCTATGAAATATATGTGGAACAAGCTCAGCAAAGCAGTATTTATGAATACTAATGTAGTCGCTTTTATGGCAATAAGAGAACCTGAAGAAATTGAAAATTTTAAAATTGACTTTCCAGATACTAAAGCAATAATAGTAAAAAGAGATTGTGTTAAAGGTGAACAAAGTTGTCACTCGGATGCTAATGTTGAAAAAGCAAAATATGATTATGTTATTGATAATAATGGAAGTATTGAAGATTTAAACGATATCGCTAAACAATTTATAGAAGATATTTTAAATGAACAATGAAATTCTCGGAAATATATTAAGAGAAAAAGGTATTTATAAAGACTTATCTCCAGGAGGTCGAAATTTCAGATGTAAATGTCCTATATGCGGAGATCATCCTGATGAGAAAAAACAAAAACATCTTTATATTGCAACTGATAAAAATGTATATCATTGTTTTTATTGTCATTGTTCAGGTAGAACATCAAATTTAATTAAAAAAATAACTGGTGATAATAAAATAATATCAACAATTTTCACTATAGATGATTTTAAAAAGATACCTTCTCCTATTGCTGGGATTGTAAGAAAAAAGAGTCTTGTAAGAAATTTAATTAAATTTAAATTTCCTGAAATCGAAGCTGAGACATTTATTAATAAAAGAAAATATATCAAAGAAAGACTTAATTATATCGAAGAACCTGAAAATATTAAAGGTCTTGTTTTTGATATTCATAATTTTTTAAGAATTAATAATATTAAACCTAATACAGAAGATAATCCTGATTTGTTTGATATTGATTTTTTACATTCTAATTTTGTAGGTATTGTATTAGAACATCAAAGTGTAATGATGTGTAGATGTGTAGTCGATAATTCAGTTATGAAATTTGTTAGATTGCCTTTACAGGAAGATGTTCTTGAACTTCAAGATTATTATTCCTTAAGAGGAAATGGAAATGATGAATCAAAACTTATCGTGATGTGTGAAGGTAATTTTGATATATTTGGTGAATATTTTTATGATAATTTAAATTTAAAACATAAAGTATTTTTATATGTAGCATGTCAAGGATTTGGAAATATACCAAATACTTTAAAATCAATTATATTTGACCATCAGTTATTTGAGGTAGATATTGTTATACTATCTGATACTGATAAAGAAATTAAACAATATGTAAAGTTCGTAGAACAAACTGAACATGTAGTTAAATCATTACAAATTTATTATAATAAAGGCAAAGAGGATTTTGGAAAATATCCAGTTGAGCCAATAAAAGGAGGTGATCTTAAGAGTGTCCAAAAATATAGAAAAAATAAAAAAGTTATTCAACGAAACTCTCCACGACGGAATTTTCCTGGAGGAAGAACTAGTAGCTCGAGACGTAATAGACTCTTGTGAAGAACAGGGTAAATTATATACATATAAAGGATTGTTTATAGCACCTGTAAGATCGTCATTTGAAGATTGTGATTGCATCAGAATTATATTTGTGATTAAGGAAACTGATGGCGGAAAAGTTCAAGACGTTGAAAGAATAATGAAACTTATTAAAGAAATAGAAGCTGCAATTGTAAGTGTAGATAGATGTATCCAAGAAAAGTCTGATGGTTTTATTTATCTCGATGTTGCAAAAAAACTAGTACAAGAATAAATATGAAATTTAAGGAGGTATTTTAATGGAACAAAAGGTATTAAAGAGAGAAGATTTTTCTAAGTTTTTAAATACTTTAAAACTCTTCCAAGAGCATTGTACTGATTGTGAGATATCAAATGGTATAATCAGACAAAGATCAAATGATAGACATTCAATATTCGAGATGGATTTGACATCAGTTATTGGTGATACATCATTTCTTTTTGTTTTGATTAAAAATAAAATCATGCTATTGAAAGCATTTGAACTTGATACTACTACGATTCCTGAAGGTAGTGATCAAAATATTTCTCTTCAAATTGATGAAAAGAATTATAAATTTACAGATTTATATTCTACAATGAAATTCAGAATTCCTTTGAAAAAATATCTGGATAATACATTCATTGATGAATCTGAATTTGGAAGTATATTTAAACTTAATGAAGAAGATTTAATTCTTTCTACTAATATCAATTCATATCTCACTAAGAGAATTAAAGCTATAAGTGAGGGTTTCGAAAATGATGTTATTACATTAAAGATGAATGAATTTTCTGGAGACCTAGAAGCTGAAACAGGTAATAAAGAAAATAATTCTGAATTGGTTCGTGGTATTGAACTGAATGCTAAAATGCCTAAGTGTCAGACTAGAATGATTGTACTTCCTTTTACACTTGAACTCAATAGTGATGTGAAAATTGATATTTATAAAGTATCAAATAAAGTTGTAATAGGTAAATTCCAAATGAAATTCTTTGGAGTTCCTATCACAATGTATTCACAGAGTGAATTGGTATCTGTAAAGTAAAATGACTGGAAAATTAAAACCGATAGAGTGGTCTACGAATTATAATATTGGGCCACTCTATACGGAATACCAAAAAAAGCTTACAGATCAAATGAGAGATTATTCAGATAATTTGATTTTGAATGAGTTAAGTAATCCAGGTACTTCTTTTGGAATGGATACTTCTAATTCAACTTCTTGGGGAAAAGAAACTGTTTTTAGATGGATTACTCCTGAAAAACATGATGATACAATTGCATCCTTATTAGCAATTTCAAAAATGAAATCTGAACATCCTGATAAATCATCAGAGGAATTAATAAAACATACTGACTATTTAGAATATAAAAGAAGAGCCGAGAGATTAATTAATCATTTATTGAAATGTAAAGATGAACAAGAAGAAGAATCTATATTAGTTCTTCAGAGCTTCTTTGATATCCCAGATATGATAAAGGAATTATTATGATTGATGGTACAGCTAAATATTTATCCTATTATCCGAAATATGCTTTTCTTGACAAAATATTAGAACAGTCAGGAAAAAAGAAATTAGTTATACATTTAGATTTAAAGAATGCCTTTCAAGCATTATATCTTGAACCTTTTGTAAAACATATTGTCAGAGAGTCTGTTAGAAGTAGACATATTGATACTGGTATGTTAATGTCATTTATTGAATTTGTAAGTTGGCATAAAGTATACGCTAAAAAAAGAGGAATTGATTTACAATTTTATTGCTTTTTTGAAATGGGTAATTCAGAATATCATGAATATCTTTTACCTAGTTATAAAGGTGATCGAAAATCAAATGACCTTTTTACTATCGGTGAATCTTATACTGATATGTTTTATAAAGTGTTAGCAAAGAATTATGAAATAATTGAGAGAATAGGAAATAGGATTCCTGGTGTAAATGTCCTTGTATTAAAATTCCTTGAAGCAGATTTCATGCCTTATTATTTAATTGAGAGAGTATTGAAAGATCCGGATGACTGGGCACATGTGATTTATTCAAGTGATAAAGATCATTTACAAGTAATTGGAGATAAACCAAATATATTTCAATTTAGAAAACTTAAAAGTAAAACAACAATTGTCGGAAAGAATGATATTTGGACTGAATATTTAAAACAAGATATTGATTTAGGTAATGAATATCTACCTTTGATGATGGCTATAAATGGAGACATGGGAGATAAAATTCCAGGTATAAAAGGTATCGGCGAAAAAACTCTAATAAAGATATATGAAGAAATTATTCAAATGTTTGGTGAAATGGATATTGTATATAATAGTATTGCTGAAACTAATTCAATTGATGTTAAGAATTTTATAACTAATACAAAACCAATTCAAAAAATTAGAGGTGATATCAATATTGTAATTAGAAATCTTAAATTGATATCATATAAATTAATTGCTGACTATTTAGATAGTAATAAAAGTACAATGTTAATTAAACGAAAGAAACATTTATATGAAACAGTCAATATGGATTTAAAGCAGAAAGTATATTCAGGAAGAGTTTTTTACGATGCATTTGAAGCTGCTGGACTTCCTGTAACTGTAGAGGAAGATGTTATATATAATCTGTTTAATTAGAACAAATAAATAAATAGAGATTGATATATCAATTATAGATTATTATTTTTATCCTAGACAATATGGGATATATCAATATGAATAATTTACGTTTGAAAATTATCCAGTAGGAGGTTGTATTATGTTGAATTGGAACACGATAATTCGTTATTGTAAAAGACGTATCGGTTTCCCTTACGCTTTCATTGAATATACAGATACTGAGATAAAAGAAGATCTTAAAGAATCATGTCTTGGTAAATTTTCTACATATTTTCCAGATAAACGGACAATGAGTTTAAATGGGTCTGATTCTAATTCACGGGTACCTAATCGACCAGATATGTTTTATGTTCATGATCCTGATGGGAAATCAATATTATCAATTGATGAATTTGTGCCTCCTGGTGGAGATGAAATGATAACAGGTCATCCTTGGATGGGAGCAATGAATTATAATACAATTCCACAAGAAATGTTATTAGGTGCTTATCAATCAAACAATTTAAAACAGTTTAGTATATTTAATTATACATTTCATTATTATCCACCTGATCAAATTCAGATTACACCCCAGTGGAAGGGTAGAGCGGCATTGTATTATTCTCGAGAACATTTAGATGATTTAAGTACAATCCCTCCAGATCTTACAACTTACTTTAAAGATTTGTGTTTAGCTTCATTTAAGAAACAAGTCGGAGCATTAAGAAAAAATTATACTCAAGTTACTACTCCTTTTGGTGAGATACCATTAAATGGAGAAGCATTATATTCTGAAGGTGAACAGGAATGGGAAAAATTAATTGAAAGATTTGAAACAGCAAGTGCGCCTTTTATTATATTTGATAAAGGATAATAAATGAAAACAATAAGAAATTATTTAAAAGAAAGTATTTTAAAAGATAAAATGTATGATGAAAGAGAAAAAATAGATAATGCTCTTGTTGCAATAAATAGGAATAGTAAAGAAGCTAGAAAACTTATATCTAAAAAGAAAAAAATAGCTGCTGCATTAGCATTAATAGCTACAGGAGCAGTAATTTATAAAAGAAAAACTAAAAAAAATAAAGGTAAATAATCATGCTTCATATGAAACCTAAATATCTAAAAATTCTAAAAGAAGAATTAGATAAAAAAGATACAAGTGTTCCTGTTGAAGGGAAACAGCCAGATGATGGTTTATTAATATCAAAACCAACATTGATTCATTATGCACCCAATGATGCGATTGATAGTATTAAAAAGAATGGGTTAATGAGTCAAGAACAACTTGTTAAAATGGTTCCAGGAATGAAAGAAAAATTAGCAAAAAGATATTCTTCTTTGCTCCATAAAAAAATAGGAGTTAAACCTGAAAGAATTACACCTGGAAATGTTTTAGAGTTATTAAATATGTGGCATCCTGGTCATACAAAGGTATCATATGCTTTTTTTAATAGGATTCCAGAAGGTACTGGACAATATGATGAATACTTAAAGGATCATACTCCTATAAGAATATCATTAAGTAAATTAGATGCTTCTAATGATCCTTATAATGTATATGGTGTAAATTTTCCTGGCGTTAGAAGATGGCGTAAACTTGAAGGAGATCATGTAGGAAAACTTTGTGGTAAAAATATTGATTGGTATGGTTGGTTTAAAGGTGCAGATCCACAAGGATTTTTTAATCAAGTACCACATGCAGCAGTACAAACTCCAAAGGGTATAATTCCACCTTTTGCATTTAAAATATTAGATGATGAATTTGAAAGGTAAAAATAATGAATGAATCAAATGTCCAATTAGAACAAATAAGAAATCAACTTGATATATTAAAAAAAGAAAGTGAATATTTAAGCGAAGGTTTTGGAAAAGGATTGGCGACTGAATTTAAAGATATTCCTGATCGATATAAAGCGGCTATCAAACAAATTACCACTTGGGACCCAATGAAACAAGTAACTGAAATTAAAAAGGAAATTAATAACACTAAAAGAATAATTTCTAAAGAAAAAATTCTTCCTTGGAAAACTAAACATGGATTTTTAAGATTCAGAGCTTCTATGACTGCACTTGGATATTATGCTTATATTCTAAATGATAAAAAATTTAAACAAATGGTTAATATATCTAAAACAAAGAAAAAACTTCCTATATTTATGCTTGATTTTAACTATGTCAAAGAAGTAGCCAATTATAATCTTTATAATAATAAAACTGTAAAAGACTTTGTGAATATGTTTAATGTATATGAAAAACGAATGGTATTTCTTATAAAAGCATATGCAAATCAACCAGATAACAAGGGATATAAAGATTTAATTGGAATAGGTTTTGCTGGTATATATGAATTATCAATGTTAGTTAAAAAAATTGTAGCATACAGTAGCTAGAAATATTATACAATGAAAGTATTAGCATTTGATCCAGCTAGTACTACAGGCTGGTCGCTAATCGAAGATGATAAATTAATCAAGTATGGCACTTTTGTAACAAATAGTAAAATGACAATTGGTGAAAGACTTGATCATATTGCAAATGAAACAGATAAAATAGTAAAAGACACAAACCCAGACTTGATAGGGATTGAAGATACATTACTTTCAATCTCAGGAGTCAAAACATTATCACTTCTTGCACGAATTAATGGAGTCATTATTCAAAGATGTTATTGTAATAGTGACTCCGTAATTCATGTTATAAATGTTGGCGAGTGGAAAAAGAATTGTGGATTGGAAATCAAAGGAAATGCTCAGAAATGGCAAACACTTCTTGCAGTTGTAAAGAAATTTGATTTAATAACAGATGATCAATTACAAAATTTTAATACATTGGTTGCAGAAGAAGTTGATCTTCAATATGAATTAAAAGATAAAATTAAATTTAAAAAACATGAACTTGATAAATTAAGAAAAAAAGGGAAGAAGGAAAAAATTGATACTGAATTTGAAGAGAAAAATATCAAGAGAATTATTGATAATAGGAAAAAGTCATTGAAGAATATTGAAAAAGATAGTAAGAAAGTTTTTGGTAAAATGGGGAAAGAAATCACAGCAATTACAGGTATTTCTGAAGACATTGCAGACAGTATTGGTATCGCTCTTGCTGTAACTAGATTACAATAAAGGAATTAAATATTACTTATAAGGGTATAAAAAATAAGGAAATTTAAGGAGTTCCAGATTCATAAGAAAGATTGATCGGTATATTATAATGAACAAATATGTGAAAATAAACTTCTTATTCAAATTAGGGTTAGGAATTATTTATGGAATTTTATGTATATATTTATTTAGATCCTCGTTGTAGGAAGTTATTTACATATGGGCAATATACATTTAATTATGAACCCTTTTATGTCGGTAAGGGTAAAAATAATCAATATGAAACGCATTTAAAAGAAGCCCAAATTCAAAATACTACTACTAATCATATTATAAATATTTCTAAATTATATAAAATCAAAGAAATTTTAAATGAAAATATTGAACCTATCATATTAAAAATAAAAGAAAAATTATCAGAAAAAGAAGCTTTTAAATTAGAATCTGAAATTATTAATATTATTGGAAGAACAGATAAATCATTAGGGCCTTTATTAAATCAAACTGATGGAGGAGAAGGTACTACAGGATTTATATATTCTGATATATTAAAAATTAAAAAATCATTAATAATGAAAGATAAATGGAAAGATGAAACATATCGAAATAATTGTATTGAAGGAATAAAAGAAAAAAGAAATACTCCTGAATATATAAATAATTTAAAAAATAATGGTAAAAAACAATGGAAAAAGTTATCTAAAGAAAAACGTAAAAATGAGATAGATAGGTTAACATTGTTAGTTCAAAAAAATGTAGCAAATGGAGAATGGATTGAAAATCAAAGAAAAAATGCAGTTGATCAATGGAATGATCCCATTAAAAAGAAAAATCATTTAGATGCAATGAAAAAATTTAGAAAATATCCAGATGAATTATTTTGTAAAGAATGTGGAAACCAAATAAACAGATGTAGTGAATCAAAATTATGCGCTAGTTGTTCTAAATTAGGCAGTAGAAATCCTGCATATAAAAATAAAGTTATTGTTGATAAATTTTGTAATAAATGTGAAAGACAATTGAGTAAATATAATACAACAGGATTATGTAATAGTTGTGTTAGACAAGGAATTAAAAGAAAACCTTATAAATTACGAAGTAGGAGTATATAGATGGCTAAAACTACTCGTTTCGTTATACATGACCATTATGCAAAATCATCGAGCGGGCACCATTTTGATTTAAGAATCTACTATCAAGGGAAATTAAAATCATGGGCAATTCCTAAACATAAATTACCTGAAAAAGGTAAACCCTCATTAGCAGTTCAAGTTAATGATCATCCTTTAAGTTATTATAATTTCACAGGTATAATAAAAGATGGTTACGGTAGAGGCAAGGTAGATATTTATGATAAAGGAGTTTGTATTTTATTAGAATGGAAACCTAATAAAATAGGAGTTTTATATAAAGGCTCAAAAATCAGAGGTACATATTGGTTAATACGTACGAAACGAGATCCTAAAATGTGGGTATGGGTTAAAGGGAAATAATGAAAATTAATATATTAAATAGTCAAATTGTATTGAATGATGATCCTGAATTAGAAGGGATTACATTGACGATTTTTTTAAGCGGATGTGATCATGCATGTAAAAATTGTCATAATCCTGTTAGTTGGGATCCAAAAAATGGGACAATTATTGATATAAAAGAAATAGAAGATAAAATAGATGATTCAGTAAGTTTAATTAAAAGTTTATGTTTTTGTGGAGGAGAGCCATTATTACAACCAGAAGCAGTTCGTAAATTAACAAACAAAGCAAAAAGCCACGGTTTAAAAACAATATTATATACAGGATACTTATTTGAAGAAATTTCAAAAGATATACGCGAGATGATTGATATTATTATCGATGGTCGGTATATGGATGAATGTTATCAGACACATTATCCAGCTTCAACAAATCAACGAGTATTCATACGCGGACAAGAAGTTGACCCCAAAACACTTAGTATCAATCAAGGAGGATTTTAAATGAGAATAGAGATGTCATATGATAAACGATTTATGAATTTGTACAATCATTTCACATATACTGATAAAGGAAAAAAGTATCTTGAAATGATGGGAATATCTAGAGACAAGCTAGACCCAGCATCAATGGGAAAATTATATTTTTCAGAAGATGATGGAGATAGGACCATTGATGTAAATGCAAACGTAGGATCAAAATCAAAATCACCAAATCATTTTATAGCAGAGATATATAAAGGACTTAATAAAGTAAATTCATTAGCATTGATTCATAAACAAATGACAAAATTATATGATGATGAAACAGCTGATGAATGTTTAACTGAACTCATAACTGGAGGATTATATTTTCATGATCTTTCTGGAAATGCCGGAGTATCAATTCCTTATTGTTGGGCATGGTCAGCTGCGAATATAATGGTAGGAAGACAGTATGGTCAATTACAATCAAAACCTCCCAAAAGAAGTGATTCATTTATTGCAGTATTGATTGAAAGTATATTTGATCTTGCACATGAACAAGCTGGTGCATTAGCAATTCCAGATCTTTTTGTATGTCTTCAGTATTATTATAAGAAAGATGGAATTGATCCAATAAAGGATAAAGATAAAATAACTAATGATTACCAAAGAATAACACATTCACTTAATCAGACATATCGAATTGGTGGTCAAAGTGCATTTACAAATGTTTCAATTATGGACAGATCTATACTTGAAACTACATTTAAGGATTGGACAAATCCTGATGGTTCTAAAGTTGATATAGAATATGTAATTCAAATTCAAAATATATTTCTTGAATTTATGGCAGCTAAAGATCCTACAAGTAAACTTCCTTATAGGTTTCCTGTTACTACTTTAAATATCCACACAACTGCAACTGGTGAAATTATTGATAAACAATTTCTTCATGATGCATGTGTTTATAATAAAGAAGGTATATTCAATATTTATATTACTCGTGGTGCAGCTAAATTAGCATCCTGTTGTAGAATGATTAATAATTTAGAAATGATGAAAGAGTATTCTAGATTTGATTCATTTGGAAATGCTGGATTATCATTAGGTAGTGCACGAGTTGTAACATTGAATCTTGCAAGAATTGGACGTGAAGCTGAAAGATATGAAACTAAATATTTTACACTTCTTGAGAAGAAACTTGAGGAAACAAGAAAATTGTTATTATGTCAAAGAAAGATTCTTGAGACAAGAATTTCACAAGGATTTTTGAAATTCTTTGACATGGATTGGCTTATCCTTGAGCGTATGTTTAGTACTGTTGGTATTATTGCATTATGGGAATCATTGAAAGAAATGGGATATGATATAACTACACCTGAAGGTATTGAATTTGCTAAAAAGGTTTTTACATTTATTGAAAAGAAACTAGAAGGATATTCAAAAGAGGATGGAGTAGCATTTAACCTAGAACAAATACCAGGTGAGGGTGCTGCATCAACATTAGCAAAACAAGATAAAACTTATTTTGGAAATGAAGATTATCCTTATCAATTATACAGTAATCAATTTGTACCATTATTTGAAGATGTTAATCTTATTGATAGAGCAAAAATTGATGGTCAATTGTGTGCTAATATGACAGGTGGATCAATATGTCATTTAAATATTGGTTGTTCCGCTACTCCTCAGCAAATGAAAGATTTGATTGAATTTGCAGTTAAATGTGGATTAGAACATTTTGCATTGAACCCTTCATTTAATATGTGTGAAAATGAACATGTTAGTATTGGCAAATCAACTGATAAAGTATGTCCAGTATGTGGCGGTGAAATTGTTAATAATTATACACGAGTTGTTGGTTATTTTACAGATGTTAAAAATTGGAATAAAGCTAGAAGAGATTGTGATTTTCCAAACAGAAAATTTAATTTTCTAGATGAAGTAAAGAAAGAAAAAGCTGCTTGATAAATTATACAAGGGTGATATAATGAGAAAAGATATTGATAAATGGAGACGAGTGTATAAAGATTCTATCACGTGGAAAGAAAAATTAGAAGTAATAATATCAATTCTCCAGACGGAACTAGGATACGATATGGAAGATTTTAGTATTGTAGATCCGCCTGGAGCTTTAGTTGTACGTGGAGTGGTACATGTGATGTGGGATATTGATAAACAAGAATATTTAATATCTCTTTCTGTAAACATTGAACCATTAGGAGCTGTTTCATTAGTTAGTACATTACATTTATGTGGAATATCTAATATTGATTTTTTACAAAATTTTTATGTATCTAAAATTGATAAAGATATAACAGGAGCTCCTATGCTTTATCATGGCGAGGAAGCAGTTAAAAAATTTCAAATTGAAACTTCTGATTTACAAAAAGAAATGTTTATTGCTGAATTAGAAAATGTAGAGGAACCAATTCCAGAAACAACGAAAAAATCAAATGTCACGTTTCATTGATAAAATATTTAGGTGGGTTATAATGAAATTATTACAAGCACTTTTGGAAGAGAAATCTTCTACTCTTAAAACTATGAATATGATGGGTAAATTTCTTAGTGAGTTAACTACTGAAATAAAAGAAGTTAATACTAATCTAAGAGATATCAAACAAGCTACAAAAGAAAATAGGGAAGCAATTGAAAAACAAACTTTACTCGGTGGGAAACAAGTTATAATTGAAAAACAAATTCCTACAAGTGAAGAATCTGTTATTAATAATTTATCTGAAACTCAAGAACCTGGGTTTATACCTAGTATTGACAATGATGAAATATTGACTATAAGTACACCAAGTGAAAGTAATACAGTAACAACTACAAAAGATTTTGCTTCTAAAGCTAAATCTTTGACAGGAGAATGAAATGGTAAAAAAATCTAATATACCAGTCATTAAAGAAGATACTGATGATGGAATTATTGATTTACGAGATAATAAAAAACAGGAGACTAAAAAGATGACTAAAAAAGTAATAGGACTCGATCTCGGCACGATGAACATTGTCGCAGCAATTCATGATTGTGAAACTGAAAATACTGAAATGGTTACTACAAGGAATATGTTTCTTACTGTTGGTAATAATGAAGATGCTGATTTAACTGATATTGATCATATTAAAAGTGAAGATAATACATTTATCATAGGAGAACATGCATATAGATATTCAAATATATTTGGAGGGTCTCCTAGAAGATGTATGGAAAAAGGATTAATATCAACATCTGAAATTGATTCAATTGATGTTCTTAAACTTATGATATCTAATATGATAGGTGAAGGTAACAAAGGAGACATATGTGTATATTCAGTTCCTTCTAATCCTATTGATTCTGATTTATCAGTAATATATCATGAAAGAGTATTTGGTAGAATAATTACTCAACTAGGATATAAAGCAATTCCTTTAAGTCAGGCTCTTGCAGTTATATATTCTCAATGTGAAGAAGAAAAATTTTCTGGGATCGCAATTGATTATGGTTCTGGGATGACTAATATATGTCTTGCTTATAGAAGAAACCCAGCATTGAGTTTTTCAGTTACTCGAGGTGGAGATTGGATTGATCAAAATGCAGCAACATCATTAGGTATTAAAGCATTAGGTCGTGTTACAGCATTAAAAGAAAAAGGTACTGACTTAATGGATTTTAATAAAGGTAATCGAAAAGAGAAAAGAATTCGTGAAGCTATTATGTATTATTATGAAAATCTAATTAATCATTCTCTTACTCTTATAAGTAATAAATTTGAAGATATTGCTGAATCAGTAGAAATCCCAGAAGAACTTCCTATTATTGTATCAGGTGGTACAAGTCTTGCTAAAGGGTTTCTAGATTTCTTCCGGAACACATTTGAAGAATTTGAAGAATTTCCAATTAAAGTAAAAGAAATCAGACCTTCAGAAGATCCTCTTACTGCAGTAGCTGAAGGAGCACTTATATTTGCGTTAAGTAAAATTAATGAAGAAGAAAAATAAATTACTCTAATACTCTTTTGAACAAAAAATAAAGTATTATATGTATAATGTTTGACTATAAATTTGTAAGGAGAAATAAAAATGATGCTAGATGAAAATACTAGAAATGACATGATATATGTTATGAGATCAATTCTTTTAGGTGAGTGTAAAAAGAATCCATCTTATTTTGGAGAGACTCTTCTTGAAACTGCACAATTTATTCGTGAAGACGCTACATATGAACAAATGCTGAATTTGGTATTCAACTCAAAAAGAAAGGAAAAATATCTTTCTTCTGATATATTAGAATCATTAGCTGTATCAGGTATTGTAAATGAATTAGAAAATATGTTTCCACAACTTTTGAAAAATGAAGAACCGATTAGTGAATCAAAAGAAAATGAGCGTGAATTTCAAACCTTAATGGTAGATATATGTGAATCCTTTAATCTTTCTACTGAAGAAAAAACTGAACTACTTGAACATGCTGAAGAATTAGAACCTATTGAAGAAGCTATTAATCCAAAAGCTTCTTTCTTAAAAATGTATAACAATATGAAAACTTGGGTTCAAGGAAAATTAAAAGCTAATCCTAATATTTCTAAATATGGTAAATGGGTAACTGCTTCGGTTGCTGCTGCAGGTGCTGCTACATGGGTATATAAAAAATATTTATCATCAAATGCTCAAAGATGTGCAGGTAAAGTAGGAGATGAATCTAAGGATTGTATTAAAAATATAAAAATATCTGCAGAAAAATCAGCTATATCAGCATTAAGAACAGCTTCTACACAATGTAATAAAGCTACTAATCCTATGGATTGCAAAGCTAAATATGCAAATGTAATAACTAAACATGAATCAAATTTAGCTAAACTTAAAGTATAAGGATCAGCTATGGGTTTATTCATCGAAGGGGTTGATTTGATTCCAATAATTAAATCAACTCTTATTGAATTAATTGAAGAAGAAGAAACAAAAGATTTAAATGATATATCTGCATTTATTTTAAATGAAGCAAGTGATTATCAATTACTTCGAGTGATTATGGGAAAAGAATATTCTCAAGATATGCTTGAAAGTAAATTTATTGATTATTTGAATGGTTATCTTGAATATGTTAATGAGCAAACAATATATGGAATGGGAAAGTCTCTTAAAAATAAAGCATATGATTATAGTACAAAAAATCCTAAAGCTACAGCTAAAATTAAGTGGGGAATTAAAATAGGAGCAGCAGCTACTTTTTCAACAATGATATATAAAATGTTTGCTAAAAAATATATTGATGCTTGTAAAAAACTCCGTGGTGATACATTAACAAAATGTATTATCAAAACAAAAATAAAAGCATATCAAAATACAATACAAGCTATTGGGAACAGGATGAATAAGTGTAATAAACATATCAATCCTGATGCTTGTAGAACTGACCATAAGATCGCAATAAGAAAAATTAAAAATAAAATCAAATTACTTCAAAAAAGATTATAAATGGCTACTTATGTTATTTCAGATATTCATTCATGTTATTCTAAATTCAAACGTTCAATTCCGGGTGATGCAAGGAAATTAATACTATTAGGAGATTGTTTTAATAAAGGTCGAGAGCAAAAAGAAATGTTTGCTTGGGTCATGAAGAATCGTCATAATAAAAAATATGTATTTGTATTAGGTAATGCTGAAGTGAGAATGAATAATGAAGTAGTAAGACACTTTGCACCTACTCAAAATAAATTATATTATGACTGGTTTGGTACTCACGACGGTTATAAAAATAAAAATATAGCTAATGTAGTCATTGAACTTATCGAAGAAGGTAAATATAAATTTGAAGATTTCATTGACCTTACTCATAAATGTTATAAGTGGTATCATGAAGAAGGTAATTGGATAATGGCTCATGCGTCGTGGCAACCTGGAAAATCTCCAAAAGCTCAAAATAAACTTAATCTAGTATATGATGTTGATAATTTTCTTACTAAATTAAAGAAGTCTGATTATCAACCACAAATTAATTCAATGTATAAAGATAAGAAATTTATATTTGGACATACTCCAGTTGAGGCAATAGCTAAAGTAGATAATCCACCTGTAATATTAAAAGAAAAATTCTTTTTTATAGATAATGGTATATTCAGAACCAAAAATCCAATATTTTATTTGAAGATAGGTAAATAAGATGTCTAGAAAAGATGATATAATCAATGAATTGTTAACCCAATTGGGAACTTCAAGAGAATCTATAAAAGTTGATATAACAAATCTTGAAGCATTAGAATTAAAATTGGAAGCACTTTTTCCAACTGAAGCTAATTATAGGAATAAGTGGGCTGTCCAAGAAAAAGTAAAAGCAATAACTGAATTTACAAATAGTAAACTCAGATTAAAACAGGAATTAAACAAAGTAATAAAAGACGAGATTACATTAAGACGTCAAGATAAAAATGAAGAAGGTAAAATGAATCCTGCTGACATTAGAAAATTGGCTGCAGAAATTGCAGAAATTGCAGGTAAAAGTAATGATGATGAAATTGAGGACAAAGAACAAATTATAAAAGTAATAAAATAACGTTTTTTTAAGGAGGTTGTATATTATGGACGACATGAAAAATGATGAATTATCGTTAGATGATGATATAGGTATTGTAGGTGATAGTACTGAAATTAATGATGCAGCTCTAGAAGCATCAGTAGAAAAAACTCCAGCAGGAATAGCTTCATCAATTGCTAAAAATTTAACTCCGGCAGAAAAAAAGAAAATTGAAGAAAATAAAAAGAAACATGATGCAGCTAAAAAAAACAAAGTTGAGCCAAAGAGAAAGACTATTGATGAAGAATTAGAATATGATAAAGATAAATTAACAGATGATGAATTAAGAGCATCAGCAAAACTTCAACAGGAACTTCTTGGGTTTATAAAAGAAAAGGCTGATATTGATGTAGGTAAGGGTATTAAGTTTTTACTTCCTACAGGAGTTGATATTCTTGATACAATAGCTGGTGGAGGATTTGCAGCAGGAGCAGTTACTCTTATTATAGGAAATCCTGGAACATTTAAAAGTGCATTATTAGGTCAAACAATTGCTACCAACCAGTTGAAATATCGTGGTAGAGTAATGAATGTATATATGGATTCAGAAGAAGCAACTACAAAACAAAGACTTATTAGTTTAGGAGTAGAAAATCCAGCAATGAGTCCTCATCCAGCTAAAACAATTGAAGGTGTATTTAAGACAATTGAAGCTGTAAGTGCTTTTAAAGAACTTAATAATCTTCAAGAAAATCCTAGTATTATCGCTTGGGATTCAATCGCGAACACTATAACTGAAAAAGAAAAAGAGAGTACTGAGATGGATATTAATAAATTCATCGGATTGCGTGCTCGTGTTATTTCAACATTACTTCCTAAATATGTTGCTAAACTCGAGGAATATAATATAGGTTTATTAGTAGTAAATCAATTACGCGAAAAAATTGATATGGGTATGTTTAAAACTGCTAATGATTTGAGATGGATTGGTGAGAAAACAATGCCTGGTGGCAATGCTCTTAAATACAATGCTTTTCATATGTTACTTCTTAAAGTTAAAGCTGATTTGAAACCGGAAGAATGGGGATTTAATGGAGTACTTCTTGAAGCAATGTTTGTAAAAAATAAATTATTTCCACCAAAAATACCTATTCAATTAATTGTTGACTTTAATAAAGGCGTAAGTAATTTCTGGACAAACTGGCACCTTCTTGTTCAACATAAGAGAGCTGATGCTGCAGGTGGTTGGGCTAAATTAGCAGCACTTCCTACTGTTAAATGTAGAAAGAAAGAGTTGCCTGCTAGATACAAAGAAAATCCTGAATTTAAAGAAGCATTTGATAACGCTGTGAGAGAAGTTATTAAAACTGAGTACATTGATAAATATTCTACTGATAAGGTTGTTAGTGAGATTGAAAAAAGGTTAGAATCTATAATAGAACAAAAATAAAAGAATAATTTATACAGAAACTTTTTAGGAGGCTTTCGACATGATAAGTCCAGTAAAGATAAAAAATTTAGAAAATTGGTATGTGATTGATAGTATTCTGTTTAATGATCACGCTAAAAAAGTAATTAAGGAAGCAAAACAGTTTGAGCAATATATTTCTTTGAAGGGTGCTATGTTGAGTTCATTATTTGAATATTACAATCATATTAGATATGTACCAAAATATCCAGAGCAACCTACTTCAGTTAAAACTCTTACTGAATCAGCTAAACAAAATGCAATATTTGCTAAAAAAATGGCAGCTAATATTATGGCTGAAAGTAGAGTACGTGAAGCTTTGAAGAAGAAAATTGTTCGTGAAGGAAGAAATTCTCCTGACATGAATAAATTTGCAGATAAGGTCATCAAAGAAAAATTTACTCAGCTTGCTCTTGATAATGCTTTAGTTGGTATTCCTGTTATTGAATCAACAAAGAAAGCTGCTTGTGATGATTTTACAGGTCAGATGTTAGAAGATTCTTATAAACAAATGCGTAATGCAATTGTTCGTCTTTCCAAAACATGTACAAAGATATAATAGGGAAGATTGTTAATGAATCCAACAAGGTTTCAAAACAACCTGTATCCCGAGATAAAGTTTTATTAGCTCAAAAATCAGCAAAACTTTTATCAGATCCAAAAAGATTGGTAGAAGAACCTACTATACAAATGATGCCTCCAGTGATCGAACCTAATTCACTGGAGGTAAACAAAGGTCATTCCATTCCTATTGCTCCACCTAAAAAGAGTAATAATAGGTATCCTACAAAACGGGTAGATTTTGGTGATGGAATTCCTTGGCTCTCAGATTAAGGAGAAAATAAATGATTTTTACTTTTCCAGCATTAGTTTCAGAACATGTTGATAAAAGACTTTTGCCTGGTATTTTAAAAACGTTAGAATCATATTATCTGCATCATATAATTGATGCGATACTATCTAATAATTTAAAATTTAAAATTGAGATTAATAGTACTGGAAATGCAAGTAATGTTAAAGTGGAAAGTGCCTTACTAGATAGTAGTAAAGAAATTCTTAATGAAGGCCTACATCCTTATCATAACCTGTTAACAAGTGGTGTATTTGGTCCAAAAGCAGTTGAAGATAAAGATGTAATGTCTATTATAAATACTCTTAATGATATAGCAGAAGAACGCTTGGGACTTAGACAAAATCCTAAATCAATTGAAGACATTGATAAGAGAGATAGAATATGGTCTGGAAAATTTAGAGATGCACTTGCTAAAGCTGTTAACAGACCTGATAACCCTACTGATGATAAAGGTGGAAAATATTTGGTTGATAAGTATATAAAACAACTAGAAAAATCCTCATCACAAACACTTTCCTCAGATCCTAAAATAAAAATACAACCTGTTACAGATATGGGTTTTGTTCCGACACTAGTAACAATACCTATCAATGTTGAAATTGTAGATAGAAGAGTAAATGATAGTTATCATCAAATGAGACCTATGATAATAGGGGTTAAAATATTACCAGTAGTAGCAAAAAATTTTAATTCAATGTATCAAATGCTACGAGATGATTATTATGCTAATATAGTTAGATATCAATTTAAATCATTAACTCGTGGAATTTTACGAGCTATGTATAGTAGTTATGTTGTTAAAACACTTAAAAAATATTATGAATATATATTTGGTACATTATCTCCAGATGAAGTTGGAGATACAAAGTGGGATTGGTATTTTTCAATTCTTCTTTCAAAGAAAGCTCTTGTAAATGCTGGAGGATTTAAAAAAATGCCTACAGGATTACCTAATAAACAATATGCTTCTGCAATTGTAATAATGAATAAAGATGAAAAAGAAGATATGTTTGCAGATCCTAAAAAAGTTCATAGGTTGTTTTTGATGGGTTGGAATACATTTTTGATTATGGATGATCGAGAAAAACAAGCTACAATGTGTTCTTCATATGATCGTGGTAAATGCACAACTGTTCCATATAGCTTTTTATATAGGCAAATTGATGCCGATCAAATTTATAAAGATTATGAAGATTTAAATAGTAAAGGAAGAGGAGCATTTTTCAGAAAAATGAAAAGTGGTTTTAAAATGAAAAGATTAGCTCGTGAATCCGAGCAATATATAAATGAAAAATTTGAGGAGTATAACAATGCCATCAAAAGAAAATAAAGAATCTTCTTTAGCAAGCGATTGTCAAAATCTAGCTCTTATGATTGAAGGTGATGAAAAGAATACAATGATGACATTACCCATGAGACGTACTGGATTTGATGAAGACAAAGAATTTCAAAAATTTGTTAAATGTGTAGAAAGACTTGTAAGAAATAGTGTTGAATATCGTGAATGGTCTGGGTTTGTGAAAGATACACTTGGTTATTCAACATGCGCAATGACAGAAGAAAAGTCAGCTGAAGTTACAATTGAAATTCATCATCACCCCATCAATTTATACACTATATGTAAGGCTGTAATTGCTTCTTATATAAATAAAGAAAAACCATTTTGTTCGGGTGATATTGCTTTAGCTTGCCTTGAGCTCCACTTTAAAAACAAAATAGGTTATATCCCACTTGTGTCAAGTATTCATGAGAAGTTTCATAATGGGTTTTTGAAGATTCCTATCGAATTTGTTCATGGTGAATGGAAACATGTATTAAATGAGTTCCCAATGGAAGATGTTGATGTTCAAATGATAAGTGATTTATCAATGGTCAAATTAGATCAAATAAAACAAAGTTGGTCTAGAAATAATTATGATGCAATAGCCAATGGATAATCATGACAATAACAATTGATCAAGAGGCAGTTCGTAATAAATTATTATCTACAGATGAAGATAGATTCAGAAAGCGTTATAAAGAAACAGATAATTTAACTGGACTGGAAGTAATATTTTCATCTCCTTTATTATACACATTGGAAAAAAATCGTTTTTTTCTTATGAAAGAAAGTAGAAAAATAATATTAGATACGAAATTTCATTTTAGACCTGATTATTTATCAGTAGATGAATACGGCACTGAAACTTTATGGTATATATTATTATTTGTAAATGATATGACATGTATTGAACAGTTTGATACATATGAAATATTAGTTCCTTCATATACCTCTATTTTAGAATTGTCGAAATATAATGTAGATAGTAATGTAACTATATTAGAAGATGTAGAAGCAGTATCTGAAAAATTATTAGCTCTTTATGAAACAAAAGTTAAACCACCTACTACACATGAGGAGGAACCAGTGCCTGAAGATATTCATGCTAAATATTGGGTTCGTCAAAAATTTGAAGTCGATGCAGGTATGGAAACTGCGGGTTTCTTAGATCTTGCTTATGAAGCGATTGAAAATACTCTATCATTTAAAGTTGAACATGGTGGTAATTTTATTCACAATGTTGATTATAATGTGATCATATCTTATGATGATGTATTAAGAAGAGTATCTTGGAAAGATGAAGATTGTGGAGAAGGTCCGGGATTGATGACTTATATAAAAGATGGTATGATGCTCGAAGTTCAATATGCTAAATTCAAGAAATAATTATCAAGGATGACATGATTAAAATTCCAAAAGAAAAATTAGATTTGTTGAATAATATTCCTAATGTATTTAATCAGTCGCAATCTACAATTGATAGTTTTAAAGTAGATGAATATGATTTTGAGAATATTATAAGAACAATCAAATTATTACTTCATAGGATAAATCATTTTTCTACACCTTTAATGGTTAGAAAGATTGAAGATAATTTTAAAGATATAGATTTTGTTAGATTTATTAAATATCCATTACCTGCTTCTTATAATGCAAAAACTGGAAGGATACTTATTAATTTACAAGTTCTTGGTAAAAAAGAAATTACAAATATTGATCCAAGAACTTTATATTCAGTTATTGTTTATGGTTATTTATGTAAACTTTATACAGTAGCACCTCTTAAATTAAAGACTCAGATTGAAGTATCTGATTATTTTACTGATCTTCTTATGAGATTATTTGGTAAGAAATATGGTATAATGGCTTCTTATCAAGAAATGATTCCTAGATTAAGATTTATTTGTATAACATATATCCTTACATCATTTTATGGAATTAATCAAAAGGTTGCTTATAAAAAAGCAACAAGAAGTGGAATGACAGCAGGCGATTTTAATATTAATTTTAGTGATTATGATTTAACTAATTCAAGAGATCTTATAAAAATATTGTCTGATTCAGGAGTATTCCCTGGAATTGATTTATCATTTTTTATAGGATATGTTTTAAGGAATCGAAATTTAGGATTAACATCTGTTCCAATGTTTGAGGATGAGATGAGATTTATGGCAACATTAGGAGCATCCACACTTCCGTCGGGTGGATTATTTCCTCCTTATCTTGAATCATTTAATTCAACATTACATAGAAAAATAGTAATGTTAATACATCCTCATATGAAATAATGTTTAATTTTTTAGATGGAACAAATATAAAATCAATGTTATCGGAGATTATAATATGATTAAACAATCTTGGTTAAAAAAAGTATTTGAAGGAAAAGAAAATCCTGATAAAGTATTAAAGGATTTATTAGAAAAAATCAATTTAGCTGAACAGGGTGGAAATTCAAATCAAGTTAAACGGCTAAATAAACTTATAACATATATAAAAGAAATGAAAATAAAAAAATTAGAGTCTGTAGAAGAGTCTAAATATAATGAAGGAGAAAATGTAATGGAATCTTTAAAACAATTAATCATACAATCAGAAGCTGTTTTACAAGAGGCAGATGAAATAATGATTGAAACAGATGTGGCTGTAATTGAAAAGAAAAAAACTAAGAAAAAATTAATTGATTCAGTTAAAAAGAATTTCAAAAAAGGCGTTAAAGGTGCAGAAAATGTTATCAAGAAAAATCCTAAAGCAGCAGTTGCGGCAGCAGCAGGTGTTAGTGGAGTAGCAGCTTATAATTCATTGAAGAAAGAAGCTGTTGAACTTATTGAAGAATTAGATTTACTTATTCTGGAAGCTGAAGTACAAGAACAAATGGGAGCAAGAATAGCAGGTGGATTCAAAAAAATTGGTTCAGCTATTAAAAGCAAAGCAATGGCACCAAAAGAAATATTTAATAGATTTAGAGCTAATAAAGCAATTTTAAATAATCCACAATCATCTCCTAAAGCAAAAGCTACAGCTAAAAGAAATATAACAATACTTAAAAATAAATTAAAAACAATTGGTAAAGCTGGAGCCGCAGGTGCAGCAGTAGGCGCAGCAGCAGGTTATGCAGCAAAAAAATAGTATCTCATAGCAATCAATTAAAGGAAGGGTGGATTAATTTCTACCCTTCCTTTTCCTTTACATATTTTGGAGGTAAGCGGGATGCGGGATCCACTTTCGGAAGATAGGAAATATCATTGGGATGGGATATATAGAGCAAAATGTATAAAATCAGATGATGAAAGATATCAAGCAAGAATTAAAGTTTGGATACCTGATATTATGCCTGGTATCGAAGAAGATGCTGGGCAAGGTATATGGGCTAGACCTGCTAATAATCCGGTAGGCGGAAGGAATTCTAATACTGATTACGGGGATGATCATGACTATCAAGGGTCGTGTATGATACCCCCTACAGGAAGTTGGCTTTATATATTTTTTGAAAATGGGGATCCTGCGGAACCTCGATATTTTGCATCATGTGATATTGTAACTACTCCTGGTGGAGATGGCCCATCTGTTCCTGCTGAATGTAGACAAGGTTCTGAATATTGGAAAAAATGGTTACTCATGAAAAGTCATATGGGTAGAACAGCAATCATATCAGATGACTCACATGACGAAAGAGTTGAAATAACAGGAAAGAAAAGATTAATAAAGGAATCTCCTGATGGTGATGATGAATCGGTATATTTAATTGATACTAATATGACTACAATCCTATTGGATGAAAGAGAAGGGCAAGAAAAATTATTAATAAGAACTGTCAAAGGAGATTATCTTCATATTGATATTGACGAGCAAATGCTTCAAGCTTATTTTAAAAATGATATAAGAATTCATACAGGAGCTAATTTACATTTAATAGCTGATTCAAATATATTTATAAATGCTGGTGGTAATATTGTAGAACAATGTTCACAGAATCATCATACTACTGCAGGAATGAATAAATATACTACAGTAGCATTAGATGAGCACCAAGTAATTGCTCAAAATAAATTTCTTTCTACAGGAAATGAATTTAATAGGATTATAGGTACAAATTCAAATGAAATGGTTAATGGTCAGATTAATAAAATAGCTTCTACTTATAATCTTGATGCAGGTTCAACTAATATTAATTCAGGACAGTCAGGACCAGCAGCAGCTACGATTCCGGCTATAAGTGCATCTCCTTCAATCATACAAGAAGCTTCTGCTACAGTTCCAGTACTTCCAGATCCAGGTCCTATAATGGGACCAGAACCTGCATTAGGTCCTGTGCTTCCTACAGGACTTAGAGATGAAGATTAAGGAGAAACAAAATGCCAAAGGTACACAGAAAAGATGATTGGACAACTGGGCATGGATGTTTTCCTCCAGAACAACCTACTTCATGGTCTGCTAATGTTTTTGGATCAGAAGGGAAAAATGTAATTATACAAGATGATACTCGAGCAGTACATCGTTGTGGTTCTAGTTCTCATGGTGCAATTTATGTAGGGGCTAGATGTGAAGTATATGTAAACGGAAAGAATGTTCAAGTAGTAGGAGATCCCTTAGATGATGCTGATACGGTAGGTACAGGTGATCCTTTATGGGATTGTTGTAGTGGAGTGTTGCCTATGCTTAAACCAAAAATAGTAGCTGCACCTAAAGTAATTGATTTTGGTCAAAGGTTAGTAGGAGAAGAAAGTGGGATTGTGAATATAGGAGGTATATTAGAAACAGTAGAATTGCTTTTTATTCCTATTGTAATAATGAATGTGGGTGGAAATGTATTAATAGTACAATATTCAAAATACGGACCAAATAATCCTGGTGATAATATGATACCTTGCAATCCTACAGGAATTGAGGCAGGACCAGAATATCCAGATTTTCTTTTTAAAGATCATTGTTTTCCTGTTACTTTAAAAGCAGGAGAAACTAAAATATTTTATGTAAATTTTATTCCACAAACAATTGGACAAAAGTCAATGTATATTGATATATATTCAAGTCCTGATCAAAGTATACAAACTATAATATTTGAAGGCGAGGGTATTTAAAATGGCTTGGGAATATGAATTTGATTGTAATAGTCTAAGTCCTGCTATAATGCAATCTTCACAATCTTTCTTTTATTGTATTTTATGTAGAACATTAGAAGATAATATCGAGAGAGATTTGAATTTAATGAGAGTGTATTCAAATCAATATACAAATGAAATAACAGATATTGATTCTTCAGCAAGTATTATAACTCCAACTGGTACGTCGATTCTTACTGAATATGTTAATGATGCTCGTTCAAGATTTAGCGATAAAATTCCTGGAATAAATACAGCTATTCAAACAGAAGGTGGGAGACAAACTAGTTATAATAATTATCATGAAACAGCTAGAAGTTTTTCTGATACATTATCTTTAAATAATGTTACTAAACTTGGATTATTGGGTATGGATAATATTGGTTCAGGGTTTACTAATAAATTTATAGGTACTTCATTGGCTCCTCAAAGAAAATGTTTTAATGATGTAACAAATTCATATGATTGTCCTGAGATGAATTTATATACAGATTTATCTAAATTAACAAGATCATATAATAAGATTGGGGAATTCATTAGGAGTATTATAGATTCTATTAGTGGATATGGTGAAATGGGATGCAGTGAAACTAAAGGAATAACAATGACTGCTCAATTAGAATCTTATGCAGATCAGATGCCATTAGATGAAAACCACGAATTTGATTATCAAACGATGGTTGATGATTTGACAATAACTCCTACAGTATCTACCAATCTAGATTATGTTCAAAGTAATGTCGGAAATATTATAGATGAAACTCTTGAAAGGATCCAAATATGAAACATGAACAAATAATAAATATTAAAGTTCATCTGTAATTGGAGATATGTAATGAATAATGCGTATTATCTTTTAGAAAATTTACTGGAAGAACAACTTGCTCCGCATTTAGCAAAATATGGGGGTCAAGGTTCAGTTCAGAAATTTACAGGTCTTATAAATAAAATGTTATTAAGATCATTTCAAAGTAAAGCTGTTGAAATGGGAGTCCCACCATCAAAACAATTAGCTCAAAAATTACAACCGTGGATGAAACAAGAAAAAGCTAGATTGACTAATATATTGTCGAAGAATCCACAATATGCAAAAACAATGCAAACTAAATATGCAGCAGGTTAAAGAAAGGATACTGAATGAGAATTCCATTCAAAATTCGACTCTTTAACAAATTTGTTAAACGTCCTAGATATATAATTATACATGATGTCAGTTGTCAAGTAGCTGACGCAGCAGAACTTAGAGTCGATAATGAGATATTTCAAACAAATGAGTTGAGGACTAGGGAATACACAGAAATGATGCAACCAGATCTCAATTATCATTTTGTAGCAGAAAAAATTAAAACAGATTTTGAAGTTATATTAGGTAGGCCATTTGCGGTACATTGTGATTACGATGATATAGTAAGCCCATACAACTTTGCTTACCATATATGTGTGATGGGAAATTATAATTATGATATCCCCGAAAGAAGAATGTATCAAAAAATAGCATATAGTATTCTTGCTCCTGTAATGAGAACATTTAAAATACCACCTTCAAGAATACTAACACATAGTGAAATAAGTACTAACAAAGATTTAGTATGTCCTGGTGTATTTTTTGATAAAAAGTTGTTAATGTCTTATATGAAAAACCTTAGAATCGTGTAGTTATAAAAAATAATTAGAACAAAAAATAAAGATATTCTTATACAATTTGGAGGAACAAACATGCAATCAATAACATATACAGATCAACTTCTTGAAATGGTCATTTTTGAAAATCTTTCTCCGGAATATGACCGTGATAGAACCGTAATTTTAACAGAAGCAAAAAGCCGTATGGAAGCTGTAACAAAATGGTTGAAAGACCAGTTAGCTAAAATTAAAAAGCAATATGATAGAGGTGTAGCAGCAATGAAGAAAACTATATCATCTCTTACAGCAAAACTTAAATCGGCTAAAGATTCTGCCAAAGCAGCAATCAAGAAACAAATTGCTAAACTTAGACAGAAGATTAAAGATCTTAATACGTGGCGCAAAAAACAACAAGTTACTATTAGGTCAAAAAGTAAAAAAATGAAAGCTGATGTTATTAAAGCTATCAAGAAACATCCTAAGACAGCAGTTGCAATTGCAGCAGGCGCGGGTGCGGTAGCTGGAGCAGCAGCAGCAAGGAAAAAGAAAAAATAAATAAAGGGACCCGGCAATTCCTTTTCGATAATAAAGAGGGATCATATTATTAATTTAATATAATCCCTCTTTATTTATCCGTCGAACTTTTATAAATGGATCTCTATTTGCTTTCTCATTTCCTGGAACTGCTTATCTAATTGTCCAGAAAAATATTTATTATAGAAAACAACCATATCATCTTCTAGTTTTGCTAAAGGGAAATTAGCTATTTTTTTGTCTGTAATAAGACTTAAGTATTCATTTCTAGCTAATCTTCCTATAAAGTCAGAATATAGGTTGCTTGGAAATACCATATTTTTGAATCCCAAAAAGGAATTAAATGTCTTAAAGAATATGTCAGTATTTTTTATTTTGTAGGTTGTTTTCAGAATTGGCTTCTGAGTAGAATAATGAATAAGTAACTTTGTTATAACTTGAAGTTCTTCTTTCATTTCTTTTGGTAAAAAGTAATAAGTCAACATATTAAGTAAATATGAATGTTCAACCTGTATAGGTCTTAAATATCTATAAGGTATCTGGAATACTTTACTTAATATAGGATATGATACATACATGGCTATCAATGACGGTTCTTTCAATGTACTGATAGTCGAGTTAAACCTCGGGATATCTTCAATACCAATTTCTTCAAAATAATTTGTAGCAATCCCTACAAGTTTTCCTATCGTATCATTATAACAATAGGATAACAAATTATCTTTTCCTGGTATAGTATGTATATCTTCAGTATTAATTGTATCTGAATAAATGATACATTCTTTATAAACCCCACCCAATATCCATTTTATACTCTGATCAATAACTGATGAGAAATAAGGGATGGGGTTATTTTCTGTATTACATGTTACTAGGATATTATTTAATAGGAAATTGAAAATTGCATTGATATGCATATCTGTAGTTTTGCAGTGAACGATTTTGATAAAATCCCACATTGTTTTATCTGAAATATTATATCTATGGGTTTTACTGCTGACCAACTTATATAACTTAAATATGATTTCTGTATTTTTATCTGATATTAATTTAACTAACTTATTATATATCTCCTTATGGAATTTAGGAGGAGGTTTCATTACAGCATCTTGTGAAATGATAAAATACATCTTTAAATAATTAGCTGTCTTTATCATTCTTTCAAGTTCTTCAGCATCAAAAAATATGGAATTCTTTGACGCTTTTTCTTTTTGAACATAATTACTAAATTTGAAATCAGGATTTTGTTTTTGAAGTTTTACTAAATATTTATCACATAACCTCATTGATTCATCTAGATTACCTTGTATAATAGCTACATCATAATCTGATTCTTTATAATCTTTGAGATATTTAACAAACCATTCATCAAATTCCTTTTCAAGTAGAGTTGACATATCTTCAATAAATGCAATAATACGATCAAATTTATTTGCTACTGGAGAGAATATTAAATGTAAATCAATAATTTTTTCATCTCCGTACATGATCTCATATTTTCTTTTAGATATTAATACAACTTTAATTAAACCCATCAAGTATCTCCTCATATTTAAGTTTCATTATTATTTGATCTGCTTCTGGTACAGGTTTAACCCATATACTATTATTGTCTCCTTGTTTCATAAATTGTTTAACTGCTTGTATTCCATCACCTATATTAGTTAAATCAATATAATCAAGTATTATATATTCAGCAGGTGGTTTGAATTCCTGTTCAGTTTGTACCCATATCATAGGAGAATCTTTGCCAACTTTTTCTACATATATTAATGATGGTTTATCAGTCACCTGAGCAACAATTTTGAATTCCATGAACTTATTTTCTAATTTTTTAATTTTATCATAATTAGATATATGAAACCAATATTTTTTAAGTCCATGAAATTCTGATTTAGGATCTGCCATAATCCTCCTTTAAATTCTTTTCATTAATGTTAAAGCGTCTTCTACGAACTCATGCCCTTCTACAGGATTATACATATCATGATCTTCAGATTCAAACCATTGTCTGAATAATTCACTTTCATACCATTCTAAACTTACATCTGTATACCCATCCATTCTGTATTGAAGTATTATCCTTTCTTGACCCCAAAAATAATAATGCCCAATTTTATTATTAGTTGTAATTAATTCAAAATCTGGAATTACTACATCATCTAACATATCAGGATAATGATCTGCAAACATAAAATCATACTCTTTTCCTTTTAAAGTCTCTCTGACATCCCCTTTAATAATATTTATTTTATTAAATCCTTCTCGTTTTGAAAAATGATGATTAAAATAATCAATAACCCTTTGGTCAATCTCATATATATCAACTGAATAAACACTATCATTTTCAGCTACTCTCATAGGAAAATAACCCATACCTAATCCTGAAGTAGCAACATATCCTTCAGCTAAAAATATAGGAAGATACATTGATTGAACTTCCATAAATGTTAAACTCATTTGAATTCTACCATCAAGAGATAATATGGGACAATAAGGTGAACCTTCTTCTTTAATTCTGAAATTCTTATTAAAGAAATCATCACATCTTCCTGATATTTGTTTTGATTTAACTGTAAGACCATTAATATCATAATTCTCAGGTTTATACCATTCAATTTCAGATTTTAAATAGTCTTCACTAAACGGATTGATCATAGGATTTCCTGCTTCATCCATTAAACAACATTCTGTCATTACAACCTTCTTTATAATATTAAATATATTTAGTAACAATTATTATTCAAGATAGTATCTAGATATTTTAAAAAAATAACTTATAATTTACTTATCATAAATTATTAAATATAGAAGTCGGTCACTATTCAAATTCCCAGATCAATCAAATGAAAACTAGAACAAAATATAAAGTGGTGTGTACTTATAATTGAGAGGGACAGATGACAAATAAAAATGATAATAAAATTATAATGGATGGACTTTGCCGACTTACATTGCTTGACTGGCTTGATCAATCATCATATAGACAATCTGAAGTACTTGAAAATTATATCAAAACAGAAGCAACATATGAACAAGTTGTATTAGCTGTTTTAGAAAAACGATCTTTCTTTAAAGAAGATGCATCTGACATGGTAAAACTTGCTGATATAGAATCTGACTTTACTGATATATTTGCTATTGGTGGTGCAATTTTAGCAGGAGGAACTAGTGATAAAGTGATACGTTCATTGATCAAAAGGATTGTACCTGGTGGCGTTAAAATGAATAAAAAGGACAAACCTATATTTAAATCTAAAAGAAAAAGTATAAAAATTGCAGGAAAAGTGGGATGGGCTATTACACCTGTAATAAGTATTTTCGGATTGTCATTTGGATTTGCTTTATTGTCAAGAGCTACATTTGCATATTTAAGAAATAAAATGGGTAAATGTAGAAAGAAATGTGAAAAAGCACTTAGTAAGAAAAAAATTGATTATAAACCAATGGTAATTAGTATATGTCAATCTGATTGTAGATTAGAAGATATTAAAAAAACTATATCTAAATTAAGAACTGAATCTTCAAAATGTGATTCACCTAAAATTGAAAATTCAGATAGATGTAAAGGTTCATTAGTTACAATGTTAGGTAAATTAGTTGACTTAGAAAAAAAAGAGTCAAATAAAAATAATATTCTCAAAAGAAAATTTCGTATGAAGCTTATAGAAAAAAGAAAGAGAGAAAATAAATGAAAGTAGATCGTGAAATAAATGATGGTATTTATCGTGCTACTCTTTTAGAATGGTTATACCAATCTAGTTATAAAGATAATAAAAGGTTAAAAGATTTTATTATACATGAAGCATCATATGAAGATGTTGTATTAGCAGTTATGGATAATAAACCTTTCTTTAAAGAAGATGGTGATACTAAAACATCTAGATCATTAAAAATTCAACAAGCAGAAGAAAAATCTGGAATGTTTATGGATATATTAGGTTTTCTTTTTGGGGGATTTATTACTGACAAAGCTGCTAAAAAATTTGGAGTAGATGGTGCTACATTAGCAGGTAAAGGCTTACTAAAAAATTCAGCTGCTAAAGGTGGAATAGGCGCAGGTAGAGGATTTGTAAAAAATGCAGGCAAGAGAGCTGGAGCAAAATCAATGCTTACTAGAGGGGCTGCTGCAACTGCTCGAGTTGGAGTGGGTTGGATTATTGTTCCTGGTATTTTAGTATGGTTAGCAAAAAAAGCAATATTCGGAACACTTAAAAAAGTAAATAAACAATGTGTTCAATCATGTGAAAGTAAAATAAAAAAATCTCCTCAAAGAAATATTCTTGTGAAAGTATGTATATCACAATGTAAAATAGCTGATTACCAAAGAGGCATGAATAGAATTAATGGTCAATTAGGACAATGTGGTTCTGCTGATGTTAAAAATCCTGAAAAATGTAAAGCTGGAATAATGAAAACTCTTGGTCAATTTAGAGAGATGATTGTAAAGGAACAAGAAAAATTACAAAAATTAAAAAATAAAAACGCTACTAACACTCAGCCAAAAACAACTAATCAACCACAAACATCATCTACTAGAGGTAATACATTATGAGTGAAAGTATAAAAGATAAATCTAATACTCTTCTTCGATTTTCTAAATTATTGAAATCAGTCAATTCATCTAAAAATCAAAGAAAAGTAGTTGAAAATAGATCTTCATTGTTAAGTATGCTTACAAGAGCATTTCCAATTTTAAAGACATTTAAAGTTAAAAAATTAAATAGACCAAAAAGTGGAGAAATGCTCTTAAAACAATATGTAAATATTGTCCATAAAAAAATGAATGTACTCATTTCATATAAAGATCTTAAAGATATATTTAAACAAGTGTATCCATATCTAGTAAGAACACTTATTGTAGGGAATATTGCAGGAGGAGCTGCATTTATAACTTCCGTTACAGGAATGTTTATTATACCTATTGCAGCTATATGTGCAATTGCAGTTATGTTAAATGCAAGTACTCATGGATTATCCCCTCAACAAGCAACAGCAAACTTTAAACGAAGTTTTAAAGAATTTATGAATAGGCAAGCTTTCACAAAGAAAGAAAAATCATTTGCATTTTTTCCTATTATGATTGTATCATTATGTTATTGGATGATTAAGTTTGGTACTGATAAAACTTTTTGGAAATCATTGTCTGGTTTACTAAATAGTGATAAATTAGCTAGTGAATTAGCAGATCAAGCTAAAACTTCTCCAGAAAATATCAAAACTGTATTAGGAGAAACTACATTAAAACTAGGAGTAATCATATTTTCAGTAGCTCTTATTATATTTTTATTTTTAACAGTGATTGACCAAATGATATTAAGAAAAGGTGAATCCCCTAGTCATGAAGTTTAACAGGAGGAATTTGAATGTCAGTTATTAAACTTTTGGATGTTGATAAATTCTCGAGTCATTGGAAGGAAGTGACTTCTACGGAAATACATATATCAAAAGGTACTTTTCATCCTGATGGATTATTTTCAGAAGTGATATTTGGACCAATTGAAACAAAAGATAGACAATCTACTTTTGGTTATATTGAATTAAATACTAAAGTTATACATCCTGCTCTAATATCCATTTTAAAAAGGCTTAACCGGAATATTTTAAATGCGATTAATAGGGAAGGGAGATATTCAATTGACGCAGCAGGGATGCTTACATTGGACAATGAAGGTGAAATACACGGTATATCGAGTGTCATTGAAAATATGGATAAAATAAAATTTCGAGGTGGCACTGAACAACGAGAACGTCTTGTAAAAAAAATGAATGAATTTATTAGAAATGGATTATTTTTTATTTCTAAATATCTTGTAATGCCAGTTACTTCTAGAGATATAAGAGTAGAATCTGAAGGTGTAGCTGCTTATGATGAAATTAATGATTATTATTTAGAAATTCTTAGGTTATCTTTACAATTAAAAATGATTCCAGAAGGAACTATATTTGATATATTATCTTCAAATATGCAACAAAAAGTTCAAGATTTATATTCATTTATATCATCTAAAATATCAAAGAAGGAAGGTTTGATTAGACATGATATTTTAGGTAAACGAGTCGATTTTTCTGCTAGAGCAGTTGTTGTTGGTTCTGGAAATGAATTAAAGAGTAATGAAATAGGAATATCTATTGATACTGCTGTTAAATTATTTGAACCATTTATTGTTTATCAACTTTTAAATAGCGGATCATTTGATGAAAAGAAATTACAAACATTGTTATATGAATATAATAAGAATGATTTATCAGCTAGTAGTATACGAGCCCTTCTTGATGCAATAAATAAAGGGGATGAAATTCCTGAAGAACTAGGACAAGAAATAAAGAGAGCTGTTTTATATGCAATTAAAGATAAAGTAGTTGTTGCAAAACGAGATCCTGTATTACATTCTGAAGGTACTTTAGCTTTTTATCCTGTCCTTACAGAGGGAAAAATTTTAAAATTGAATCCTTTGTTATGTGATGGATACAATGCTGACTTTGATGGTGACCAAATGGCGATATTTGTCCCGGTTACAAATGAAGCAATACAAGAAGCTAAAGATAAAATGATGACTACTGAATCTAAAGATGGTATGGGAAAAACAACACTTAGTTTTTCAAAGGATTCATTAGCTGGTATATTTGCACTTACTCAAACACCAAAACCAAAACCAACATCATTTCCTGTATTAAAAGATGAAAGAGAAATTGATGACTTTAAAATTTATAAAGGTGTAACATATGATGGGATAAAAACTACAGTAGGTCGAGTATTATTTAATATGAATCTTCCTCGTTCTTATCCATTTGTTAATATACCAGTAGCTTCAAAGCAATTTAAAGAAATTCAAACTAAAGTATTTAGAAAATATTCATCTGAAGTATATCGTACATTTTGTGATGATATGTTAAGGGTTGGATTTAAATATTTTACAATTGCACCAGGATCATTTGCAATTGATGATTTAGATATACCTCCTGTATTAATTAAATTAAAAGGTCAACTCAAAGGAACAGATCCTGCAACTGCTCAAAAGATTTTGGATGAGATGGAAAAAGAACTTGAAAAGTTTCTTAAAAGTAGACCTGATAATGGATTATCAATTCTAGCTGAAGCTGGAGTTAGTAAAGGCGGGTATGGTCAGTTAAGACAAGTTCTTGTTGCTAAAGGTTTAATTGCTGATGTGGAAGGTAATATACTACCACCATTTGATGCTGCATTTGCTGACGGGATGGATTCAAAACAATATTTTGAATTATCTCCTGGAACAAGAAAAGGTATTGTTAATAGAGCATTAAATACAGCTACTACAGGTTATCTTGCAAGACAATTAATTTATGCATGTCAGAGTGTAGAAGTAGATACTAGAATTAAAGATTGTAAAACAAAAAGATATCTTGAAATAATTGCAAAACCTGATATTGCTAAACGACTTGAAGGAAGAATTATTCTTGGTAAAAAAGGAAACCTTCGTCCATTCAATCCTAATACCGACACAGGAAAAAAGATTCAATTGAGATCTCCATTATATTGTAATACAAGAAAACTTTGTCTTACATGTTATGGTAAATTAGCTCTCAGAAATGATTCCCCTTATGTTGGAATAATTGGAGCAAGTATTGTAGGAGAAAAAGGTACTCAGTTAATTATGAGAACATTCCATACAGGAGGAGCGGTAGGGATCGATACAATCAATTTAATTCAAGAAGTTACTGATAATTATGATGAAATGTCTTCAAATGAATTTAATCAGTTGTTTAAAGAAAAAGATAGTCAATTAATTTCAAAAGAAGATTGTGTGATTGAAATTGCAAAATCTAATTTTATGGATGTCAAATCTGATATTATAATAAGTAAAGATTTAATTCAATTAGCTTATGGTTATTTTATATTACGAATTGGTAATAAAGAATTTGATATCACATTAGATTATGAAATTGATATAAATATTCCAGATGGTTATGATGAAGATGAAAAAATGATAATTATACCAGTTAAAAGAGGGAATACAATATTGACAGCTAAGCCTGCATCTACTGATTTTACTCAAACAGTAAAAATTACAACTGCTCTCTTATCAGGACGTAAAGCATGGAAAGACGAGAAACATTTTTTTATGAAAGTATTTGATCAATATGCTTCAGAAAGTGATGCTGACCTTGTACATTTTGAAACAGTAGTAAGTAATTTATTACGAGATAAAATCAACCCTAGAATGCCTGCAAGATTGAATCCCAAAGAATATGATGCAATTGTTACAAATATTAAAAATATTCCAGTATACGAATCATGGTTAACTAGTCTTGAATTTGAAAATTTTAATAAGAGTATCGAGATAGCAATGATATATCCAAGACCTGATGACGAATCTGTTTTAGAAAGACTTGTCACAGGTAACCTATAAATAAATTAGAACAAAAATAAAAATATATAATCTAAATATATTTCTGTTTTTAAGGAGCCTTTAATGACTAAATTAAATTCGCGATGGTTAGAAATTACTGAAAATCTAGATTGTAATGTTAAAAGATTTACTAATGCAGCAGATGGAGTTGATGATACAGATCTTATAACAAAACAACAATTAGTTGATTCAGCTACTTCAACTATAACTCAATTAGAGTTTGGAACAAGTTCATCTGGACATATTGATCCAGGTGCAGTATCAATTGATAGTACATCAAATGCAGCAGATATTGTTGAAGAAATAAATACTGTGTTGGGTGATTTAGTTCCTCCAGCAGCTCCAGATCTAGATCAAATTTCAAGATCTCAATCAGGAGCATCAGGAAAACTTTCATTTGGTACTTCTAATCCAATATCAGGATACACCAATCATCCATCAATTAATATAAATGGTAGTTATACTACATCAGGAAATACAGGTGGGATGATTACTGCAACTCAAGATCTTACAGGTATATTGAATTCAGATATTCCTGCTCATGATTATGCTTATCCTGCAGATGCTTTTGGTGATGGAGATAAAGGTACATTAAGTATATGGACAAATGGAACACAAAAGCATTCAGTTGATTTGACTAGTTTTGCTTCTGGAGCTAGTGTAAATGGAAATGGTACAGGTTTTAATTTATCAGTTGCTACTGCAGTTGAATTTGCAAGTGGCGCTACATATCCTGCAAGAAAATACAGAACAGGAACTTATTCAGTTGATAATGCAGATCTTGTAGATGGTTATAATACAATTGAAGTTCGACACAGTGAAGGTGGATTAATAACAAATATTTATAATTGGGTTGTAGATGATGATACAACTAATACAACATTTACATCTCCATTATTAGATACTCTTGCAATGACAGGATCAAATGATTTATCAGGAGTTGAATATAATACTGCTGGTTCTGCTCAATATGATCTTACTATTAATAATCCATATAGGAATACATATAATTCAAGTGCATCAGCTATTACACATCCGACTACTACTAATTGTTCAGTAGCTTCTCAAGCAATTCCTAATATGACAGACGAAAGTGATACTGTTGCAATTACAAATAAAACAGTTACAGTAACTACTGGTAGAATATTACCTTCATACCAAGGTGGATCAGGAAATCAACTTTCTGTAAGTACAAGATGTTTAAGAACTTTACAAGGTACTCAAACTTCAAGTACTACAACAGCTTATAATCTTTTACTTGATTCTAATAATGATTCAGCTACAACAATTGGTCAATTCTTTACTGGAGAAACAAGACGATTTGAAGCTGGTAGTGATTTTGATAATACTACACTAGCAATTAATTATAATAGTGCTACTTCATTAGTAGGAACTTATACATCTGAATTACAATGTTATAATTCACGATTGATTTATCCTACATATGATTTTAGTTCAATAGCTAATGCACCTGTTGGTAATCCTAATTATTCAACTTCTTCTGGTACAAGATATTTTTATGGTTATTTTACTAGTGGAGTCGCAGCTTCTAATTTTAGATTAAATATTCAAGGGTCTGCTACATTAGTAAATGTCGCTAATTTTACTAGCGGTAATCATATTACTATGGAAATTAAATTACCAGGAACTACTCCACCGAGTTCAGGTACATCTACTGGATGGCTTGATGTTATAAAATCATACGAAACTGATAAATGGGATGATGGCGACGGAGCATATTATGCAACATTAGGAAATGATATTACAATCCCTACAACCAACTTAGGTATAACTGTCGGAACAAAAAGTACTGCTAATTCTGGAAATAGAATGTATTTTAGAATTAAAGCAGGGGCATCTTGGACAGGATATTTAACTCAAATAAGTATTACTTGGAATGCTTCTTAAGGAGAATTAAATGCCATTAACTGACGAAAGTAAAATTAATATAGCTTTAAAGAAAATAGTCTCTAAAGCACATACTTCAAATGATAAAGATCCAGCGAATGAAGCTAATCCGAGTTACATTATCACATTAGCTGATAATGTATGGACAGATGCTATATCAAGTAATTCAACTACAGCAGTTTCAGCAGGAGTAGCAGAAGCTGTTGAGTGTGATCTTGATATTGATGTCACTTCAAATGGAAAAGCTTATTATTTGAGATATCCTACGGGTCATGCTAAAGCAGGTCAACGAGTATATGATATAATTCCAGATGCTATTGGTGTAGCATATGAAGTTATATTTTGGAGAAACAAAGGTACAAGTACAAGAATATTTAAAGGCGATATTTCTGATTGGGTTATTGATCAGGCTGTAGGAATAATTACATCTGAAGGTGATTTAAGTTTAGATGCAAATGCTAAATGTGATGTTTTTGTTTATATCGGTGAAAAATTAAGTAACTCGACACAACAAAAAGTTATAGTAGAAGAATTCACTTTAGATTCAACTGCAATAGTTACTACTAAATTAGTAACATTGAGTCAAACTCCTATAAATGACGAAGATGTTAAGCTATTAGTTTATGAAGGTATTGCTCAAGATGAAGGTGTTGATTATATTATTACTGGAACTACATTATCTTGGAACGGGACACCATTGGATGGATTACTTGAAGTAGGTGATAAGCTACAAGTTTCTTATTCTTACCAAGAATAATTATATTCTTTATTCAAAGGAGTTTAAATGATAAGAATTGATCAGTTAAGGAAATTTCCTTTCAAAACCAAAAGAATACGTATTCCTGAGGTTTCGTCAAAGGAAAAATATTCAATAATTTTTTTTCCAGAAAATTCAAATTTATTTTCTGCGTATAATAATTTAGGAATTCTTAGGCAAGATGCAAGGAATGTTAATGTGCAAGGAAGTAGACGTCCTAGACTTATTATAAATGCAAAGATTGTGATTCCTTACAGAAAACTTCTTAAATTAATGCCAAGAATGAAAGTTAATAAATTAAATAAAAATTTTTATGTAGATGTTTCACCTTTTCTTAATGTATTAGAAAAACAATTTAGCCCGCAACAATATCGAGCAGGTCTTCCATATACAAGTTTATTAAAATATATGACTCAGATAGATGAAGTTACAAAAGATACTAAACGTATATTTATGTATTATGTTGATTTAGATAATGATTTACAACCTAGTATATTCAAAAGAAAAATATTTCCTCTTCTTCTTAATTATAGGAAAACTGATAGATTCATGTTTGATTATTTTATCCTTGCATTGAAAAAGAAAGGTAAATTAATTTATACAGCATTTATCACAGATAATGATGCTGTTACATTTAATAGAATGTATATGTTTTTGAAAAACATTCAGTCTGGTAAAACTGATGAAGATACATTTATTGAAGCAGATAATGCAGCAATCGAAGTAGTCGATGGTATTGATGTGAATCCAGAAGAATCTACTGATCCTTCTCAGCCACCTCCTGAATCTGAAGAAAAACAAAGAGAAGTAATACGCCAATCAGTTAGAAAATACGTAGAAGCAAAACCCAAATTAAAAGATATAATTAAAACTGGCAGATTAAATAAAAAACAGAAATCTGAAATTGCTTCTAAATCAATTATTTATAATTTAACAGGAAGTACAAGAACTGCAAATAAAGAAATAAATCCTATAAAAGATAAAGAATTAGCATTAAGACAAACTCGAAAAGATTTAATACGAGATATTGTTGCAAGTAACCCTCCTGTAAATGTATCTAGAGAAATAATAAATGCTTCAGTTAATATTCCTGCTATCAATAATTATAAAGATCCAAGTAGAATATTAAATAAAAGATCACAAGATTTTGAAAACTCATTTGAAAAAGATTTAAGATCAACATTTAGTCTTTTAGCAAAGAAAAAAGATTTTCCATTAAAAATTGAATCAGTAAGAGGTGAAAACATACCAGTAGATCCTGGTGACTTAGATCCTACTATTGAAAGAAAATATACAATCATATTAAAGGATGAAAGAAATAGAAAACATCCTGTTGAAATTAAAATTCCACTTCTTCTTGAAGATAGTACATTTATGATAAATGGTAAAAAGAAATATCTCATGTACCAAATAATTTTAGACCCGATTTTATTTCTAAAAAAGTGGTTAGTTAAACTTGAAACACTGTATGCAACAACCTCAATTGAATTCAAAAGACTTAAAGCCAAGCAGTACCTGAAAATATATATTGCGGGTCAAGACCTTCCTTTGATGCTATTAATGGGATATTATTTGGGGTTTAACGAAGTATGTAAAAAATTCAATATAAAGTATAAGCTTCAAGAAGAAAAACCTGAAAAGGACGTTTTCAGTCTACAAATGAAGGGCGGAGGATATATCATACCTGAATACACAACAGAGCATGCAAAATATCTTTTGATGTCTTTTAATGAAATAGATTATCCTTTCACAATAAATAATATTTTAGAAAAAAATACATTCGAGAAAGCAATTGTCAGACAAACTCGTAATTTGAATTCTCCATATAGTATCGGAGAAGTATTAAAAAATATTATGGAACCTGTTGCTGTACAAGTTCTTAAATCAAAAATGTTACCTTTTACATTTGAAGACTGTGTGTTGTATATGTGTAAGAATGTTGTAGATGGTCGTGTAGATAAAAGAAATGATCTTACTAATCAAAGATTAAGAAGCAGTGAAGTATTTAATCATCAAATATTGAAACAGGTTTTGAAATCATATAATACTTATAGACTTCAAAAAGTATCAGGTGATAAAGCGGCAGAATATAAATGTGATACTGATAGAGTTATTAAAGAAATCACAAATTCAAAATTAGTCAGAAACCTTGAAAATGTTAATCCTCTTGAAGAATTATCTTGTCTCACAAGAACTACTCCAATTGGTCCAGGTGGTGTGGCTAATAAAGTTGCAATTACTGAACCTGCTCGAGGTACACATGAATCATATTATGGCAATTTAGATCCGATGGATACACCAGAAGGTGATACAATAGGTGTTATTAATCAATTAGCAATAGGTGCAGCAATTACAAATGCTAGAGGATCATTTATATCAGATATTAGTATTGATAAAGGGGTTGATGTATTAGGTACATCTTCAATATTAACTCCATTTGTTAATTCAGATGATGGTAATCGTGTTCAATTTTGTTGTTCACAATCAAGACAGGCAGTTTCCATAATGGAAAATGAACCTCCATTATGTCAAACAGGATATGAAACAATATTAACAAATATGCTTTCAGATAGTTATATTAAGAAAGCAAAATCAAATGGTGAAATTGTAAATATTACTGAAAATATTATTGTTGTTAAAGGCGATAATGGTAGATTATACAAAGAATCATTAAAACCTCAATTATTAAATTCTGCTCAAGGTCAAGATGCTATATCTCCATTTAAGATAGTAGTTAAAAAAGGACAACGAGTAAAACAAGGAGAAATATTAGCTGAAGGTAAACATATTATAAATGGAACAATATCTACTGGTACTAATTTACTTGTTGCAATTATGGGTTGGAAAGGTTATGTATTTGAAGATGGATATGTAATTTCAGATAGACTTGTAAATAAAAAATTAGCTTCTAATCATTATTTTGAACAAACTATAATTGTCAAAAAAGGTGATAAGATCAGATATATCGCTGAAGAAGGAAAAGATACTTTAAAAGGCGAACCACTTTTAATTAGAACATCTACTGAAATTGAAGAACTTATTGGATTAAAAGAAGATGAGATTGAGGGCGGAGAAATAAAAACAAAATCTAAAGGTGGAAAAATATTATCAATTGAAATTTATCCTAATATTTCACTTAGAACATTTCCTGTATTACAAGAACCATTTATTAGATTTAAAAATAAATATGAAGAACAACATGGAGAATTTCCAAAAAAATTCACTAAGAAGGTAGGTTTTGAAAAACTAGCACCTTCAGGTGTAATAATTGTTTTTAAATTAGAAGATCATTATCCTGCAGAATTGGGTGATAAACTAGCAAATAGACATGGTAATAAAGGTGTTATTACATATATTGAAAAAGAAGAAAATATGCCTAGGACTCCGTGGGGTGAAAAAGTTGATATAATTTATAATCCTTTAAGTATTGTCAATAGGATGAATCCTGGTCAATTATATGAAATGTATATAAGTACAATTTCTAAATTTGCAGCTAAACAATTAGTTGAGTGGGGTCCAAATAAAACTAAAAAAGCAATTAATTATATTGTTAAAATTTATAAAGGTCTTGATAATACAAAAGGAAAAAAATATAGCTCAGATATAAGTAGATTATTTAATTCAATGTCTGATTTAAAATATGGCAGATTTATTAAAGAAGTTGAAGATAGAAATTATTTTCTTCCTATAATTGTTCCACAATTTAAAACTCCTACTAGAAAACAAATTCAAAATGTTATGAAATTTGTAGGAGTAAAATCTTCTTATAATCTTAGTCTTCCTGAACATGGGAACAAAAAGACTCTAAGAAAGGTTGCAGTTGGATATATGTATTTTAATAAATTAGAGCAACAAGCATCAATTAAAATGAGTGCTCGATCTACAGCAATGTATCAAAGTAAAACACTTCAACCAACCGCTGGTAAAAAAAGAGATGGTGGTCAGCGAGCTGGAGAAGCAGATGTTAATATGATATTATCACATGGAGCAGTACATGTATTAAAAGAATTTCTTGGACCTTTAAGTGATGATCAAGCTACAAAAAATGAAATTATATCTGAAATTATTCAAAATGGAAATGCTCCATATAGAGAACCAAAAACATCACCAACTAGAAACCTATTATCTATTTACATGACATCGTTAGGACTCAGCGAATGAAACTAATAAATGATTACTTATTACATGAAGGTAGTTTAATAAAATTTCCAAATGTTCAAATTACTAATAAAATAAAATCATGGTTATCTAAAGTATCAAGAGATAATAAAAATGTACAGACTGATATCAATAATAAAATAAATGATATAAGAAGACTTACAAAACAAACTAAGATTTTTCCAATTAAAAGTGAAATTACAGAAGTAAAACAATTATCTGATTTATTAAAAAGAAGTGAAAAAATTGAAGTTAGATTAGATAAATTAAAGAAAGTTGATTTAAATAAAATATCAAAACCTGAAGCAGAAATTCGTTTATCTAGTGTTGAATATGCTGAGCGTTTAATTGATAAGATTAAAAAAGATTATCAGAAAATTAAAACAAAAGCTGAAAGTTCGATTGAAGACTTATTGAAAGATTTTAATATATAGGAGAAACCAGATGACACTTCCAACAAAATGGTGGCAATGGGTATTGGTATATCCTACATTATTTATTGCACTTATAGCTAATATCCCACAAGGATTAGATATATTTCAAGCGCGGAAATTAGGTATTCCTATTAGTTCATTAGGGAGTGCAAAAGAGCAACGTAGATTATGGGAAAGAAATATTGATTGTATAAAAGGAGGCGGAGATGTTTTTTCTGTAAAGACTTGTTCAAATGATGTTGTTAAAGTTTCTGCTTGTGATGATACAGGTGATGTGATAGTAGAAGTAAATCATTCAAATGGAGAAAAATCTGTTAGATGGATTGCATTTGATACATTTTCTCGCCCAGATAGGATATCATCAATATTTGATTTGTTTACTACAAATGCATATGCAGGTGAAATACCAATTAGATATAGAGTAATAAATCAAATGTGGTTAAATAATATTTATTTATATCGTAGAGTTAAAATCAAAGGGATATGTTGGGATGAAGTAATAAATACATATCTAGGAAAAATTAAATCAAGAATAAGAGTTGATTGTTATGCTCCTAATCCTTATAGATGGAAAAAATAATGAAAGAATTGTTTTACTATCAATCACATATATTAGATCCTTATGCAGATGATGAAATAGTGGATCAAGCAGACGTATCAAGAAAATGGAATGTTCAATATAAGTGTGATTCGATTATTGAATCAATTGGTACATATAAATGTAAAGCCAATATCAATTTATTTTTAAGTGAAATTGAAGTTGATCTTGATGATCAAGCTATGTTTGATTTTTATTATGATGTGATTTCAAAAATGGTTGAAAAATATTCAATGGATGTTCTTGGAGATATTCGAGATAATAAAGTCGAATTACCTTATAAAAAAGAGATAAAGAAAGCACTTTTATTTGTTGAGAATAAATATAAAAACTTTGTGGTAAATGTATTACTTCCACTCTTCGATATCGACCAAAATATAACTGAACAAATAATAAATGATAATTACCAGGAGATTCTTTTGCCTCGTATAAAGAGGTTTATAAAAAATGAACCATATTTAATTAAATACTTTTTTCATTATGGATCATTGAAAGATAGGAGTCATTTACTTTATCTTCTTATGGCAAAAGATATAACTACTTTTAATACTGAATGTACAATGTTGAATTATAGGAGAAATAAAAATGCTGACAATTAAAAAAGGTCCAATGACGATCGATAGAAAAACAATGGACATCAAACAACTCACAGATACATCGGATGGAATTTATATTAAGTTTATGGATGACGTTGAATTGATTATTCCTATTGATTTGACTGTTTCACAGAAGGCAACCATTATGACTGCATCAAGAATTAATGCAGCTAATGTAGTTATTGATTTAAATGACTTAAGAAATCCTGTGAAATTGAAAATGGATTAGTTTATTTGAATCATTGCTGGTTGGTAAATATATATATTTATGGTAAGGTTTGTTTTATAAATTTTTTAAAGGAGGTTTAACATTATGGCTTTGATTAGTTCAGAGGAACATGCAGGATTAAATGATTACAGCAATACTGGTAGTCAAAGAGGACCTGGAAAGTTTAAATCCGTACATATTACGGGAAAACCGAGAAAGGGTGAAACAGTAGGTAAGATGCAGGTTGTACGTGAATACAAACAGGATGATACAGACTTCGTTATTAATAATGCAGACAGTCTTCGGTTTATCATGATGTTTATGAAACGTTTTCGCGTAATGACCAAAAAAGTAGGTGACAGAGATAAGACAGTTTGTTTTTCTTTTTCTGGTGAAGATGGTGCAATTTCATCATCAGGACGTGAATGTCCTCCAGGTCCCGAACGTCAAAATGGCTGGTGTAATGCCTGTAAATTCCAGTATATGTTTGCTGGGGTTCTATTAGATGAAAATAATAAAGCAATGAAAATTGATAATGATAAAGGTGAGAAAGAACCTTGTTTTGTTTATTTTCGTAATGCGGGAATGAAATTCTCAGCAGCAATCGACTTTCTCAATGCTCTTGATATTAAAGGAAAAGATTTGCCTCCTTTATCAGACAATGAAGATTATGAGAAAAATGTTGTTCTTCCCAGAAGATTTATCATTGAAGTAAAACCTGGAACAAAGAAAAGTGAACAATGGGGTGATATAGTAGTATTTAATTATGATCCTATCCAGATACTTCCTGATAAAGCAGTAGCAAAAATTATTGAGGATTCATCTAAGTTTAAGGATGATTTTGAAAAACAGTTTAATGTTGGTAAATATATTGCGAAACCATCAGATGCTGCTAATCCAGATGCTCAGAAAGAACCACCTGAAGGATCAATCGCTTTTGACAAAGAAGAAGTAAAAAGTGAATCTAAAGAATCGAGTTCAGGAGAAGAAAGCAAACCTTCCGATGTAACTTCAGATGATTTAGCAGGAGAAATTGATTTAGGTTTTTAAATTAAATTTATATATTATTACTCAAAATCTAAAAGGGGTATTTATAAATTATCCCTTTTAGATTTTTTCTTTAAATTTGGTAATTAATAAATCTACGTCGGAAAAATTAAAGGAGTTTAAATGGACAACAAAATTCAAATAGCAAATATATTATTAACTCAAAGATGTAATCTTAATTGTTCGTATTGTCATATCGTTAAAGATTATCAGGATAAACCTAATTCATATCCAGATATGAAATATTATACTAAAAACGAATTATCAGCAGATGAATGGATGAAAATATTTAACAGGTTGAAGAAAAATAATCCTGATATACTTTTTATTTTATATGGAGGAGAACCATTTCTTTATAATGACCTTGTTGATCTTCTTAAAAACATGAATAAAGAAGATATGAATTATACTATTATAAGTAATAATTCAGGAGGAATTCAATCACGTATTTGGGCTGCATCTGAACAAGTTAGTTTTAGAGGATTTACCTCAAGTGTTGATCCTTGGGTAGCTGATCCTAAATGGATTGATGTACCACCACAAGATCGAAGTGATGCGATACAAAAAAGTTTTGATGGTTTACAAAGACTTACAGCAATACAAGTAAATGGATATGCTAAAGATGTAGTAGCTGAAATTACTTGTGATTCTCGTAATGTACATCTTTTACATGATACAGTATCCCTTTTAACTGAAAGAGATATATGGTCATCAATAACAATGATTGATAAAAAGAAAAGTCCTTATTATGATTTCGCTAGTGAATTTGATGATGAATTGTTAGTTCAACAAACACCTGAAGTCAGAGAACAGTTTGATAAAATTATAAAATCAAAAACTCCTCTTTTAGTACATATTCCACAGCTTCTTGATACGTTATATAATGATTTACCATGTGATAGATATTGTGGTATTGATCAAGATATTCATAATGTAACAATATCACCTGATGGTAAATTCAGACTTTGTTTAAGAATAAGAGGAGTAGATATTCCAAAATGTGAATTAGATGATTTATTTACTTCACATGGAATAATAAAATTAAAATTCAATAAAGAACTTCATATGGATTATACTAAATTTTGTAAAGGTTGTAATTGGACATGTGTGAATATGTCAAGATTTTTTAAAGATCAAATAATTGATCATGGGATTTAAAATGGCAATATATAAATCTTAAGGGAGACAACATGAGTAAAAAGTATGATAGTCAAAGTATGACATATTTGAAAAAATTTGAACCGATTCAAGCAAATCCTGGGATGTTTATTGGTAGTACTGAAGATGCTACACATCTTTTGATTGAAGCATTTGATAACGCTCAGGATGAAGCTAAAGCAGGGCATGCATCATTGGTCGCTGTTATTATCGACACAAAGAAAAAAGAATACCTTATTATGGATAATGGTAGAGGTATTCCTATGAAAGATGATACAATAGTAAGAGTTGCATCAGAACTTTTTTCTGGTGGCAAATTTAAAAAAGGATCAGAAGAATCATATGGTATTGCAACAGGTCTACATGGAGTGGGAATTGTTGCAATTGCGGCATTGAGTGAAACAATGACAATTGATGTGTTTCGTAATGGGAAGCATGCTGTAGTATCATGGAAAGATTCAGAAGTAGTTAAAAATGAAATAACAAAACATACAGGAGAAACTCCATTTTCTACACGAATTGTATTTAAACCTAAAAAGAAATATTTCGCATCAACTAAAATTGATATTGATTATATTCGTAAAAGAATGAAATTAGCATCAGTTTATATTCCTAAATTAAAATTAGCTTTGAAAATTGATGATGTACAAGAAACCATTACTTGTAACATGAATGAATATTTCAGAGATGACATTTTGAAACAGGAAAAGGAAATAGTAACCCCTATTAAAGATATTGTTATTAAAAATGGAGATGAAGAACTTTTTATTAGATGGTGTTATTCACTTGATGGTTCTCCTACTCCAAGGCATCACGGATCAATAAATATATTATCCGTAGATCAAGGTACACATATATCAACTACAAATGATATGTTTAAAAATGTATTTTTTGATTTAGCCAAGAAAAAGAAGATGAGTGTAAATAAACAAGATTGTTTAGTAGGGTTTAGATGTATAACTTCATTGATGTTATATAAAGTTAAATTTAATTCACAGGATAAAAAGATATTTCATAAAAATAAAGGTGACTTGGATTATTTATATAATAAATATGAAGCAGAGTTAATTAAAATATTAACTAAAGATGAAGATTTATTATCTTCAATTTTATTACACTTTGAACAATACAGAAAAAGACTTGATTCAACAAAGAATATTATCAAGTCTGGCGGTACAGTTACACGAGCGGGTTCGACTCTTGGTGGTAAACTTAGAGATTGTATTACTCACTCGGTAGATGAATCTGAAATATTTATTGTTGAAGGTGAATCTGCAGCAGGAAATTTAATATCTGCAAGAGATCCTCAGAAACATGCAGTCTTGCCTTTAAAGGGTAAAAGTATTCCAAATGTCGCAGCATTTAAAGATACGGCTTTAATCCTTAAAAAGAAAGGTAAAAGTAAATCTACTGAAACCAAATCTGAATTGGTGGAGTTGATTAATGCGATGGGTACAGGGATGGAACCCAATTTTAATATTGAAGGTATCAGATATGGAAAAGTTATTATAGGTACTGATGCTGATGCTGATGGTGCCCATATTGCAACAATCACAATGATAGCATTTCTTAAATTAATGCCTGAGATTATTAAACAGGGATATTTATATATGTGTCAAATGCCTTTGTTTGGTGTCAGAGGAAAAAATAAATTTATTCCATTTTATGAAGAAAAAGAAATGGAAGTATATAAAAAACAAAATCCAAAAGAACATATCTTGAGATTTAAAGGATTGGGCGAAATGAATACTACACAATTATCGTCATGTATGCTTGATGTTAAAACTAGACGATTAGTACAAGTCACATATCCTAAAGATCCTGATAAGTTATTTAAACTAATGGTTGATTCTAGTTTGAAAAGGACACTAGTATGAACCGTGATGTATTTGATAAATTCAATGAAGGTGATATTCTTTATGTAACAATTACTAAGGGAAAAGATAAAGTTTGGGATTTCATTGAATTTGTTGATATAAGTTATGAGAGAGAAAAAAAGGACTGGTATATGTTTTTTAGATATATTAGTCCTGGTCCTTTAAATAATATAAATGGTTTATATCAAGTAAGTAATATTGATAGTATAAAAGTACCTGATGCGTCAGAAATAATATTTTTTAAATTGGAGGACGAAGACTTTGAAATTAAAAGAACTTCTTGATATTGCGATGAAAGGAAAATTAGTAGAATTTCAAACTCGTACAACTCAAACCACAATTCATAATGTAAAAGGTATTATTGGTGGGTTTGAAATTACTCATAAGGCAGGTGAATCAGTTGAATGTGAAATTCTGGTCATGAAAAGAAATAATTCGACTTGTCATGGTCGAATAGGACGTATAATTCCTGAGTCAGTTAAATTCTTTGATGAAACAGATAGAACCTTATTCAAAATTGAACATGATATGTAAGGAGATTATTGATGGATACACAAGAAGAATTAGATATTTTGATGAATTATAAAAAAGATGATTTGTTAGTATTGACAACACTTCATAATGATACAGCGGCTTACAAAAGAATTGGTGAGTTTAAGGAATTTACTTCAGTGGAAGTAAATGGAAAATCAGTTCCTGGTCTTATATTGAAATTCCTTGGAAATGAAATAAAAATCCCTGCACAAGCAATTAAAGATGGTAAAATCAGAAGAGCATATGAAACTGAAGAAATACTTTGGAAATTGCAAAATGAAGACGGGGATATAAAATCAACAATTTATAATAATGTTTTCGATGTTTAATGGAGAATATATATGCAAAAATTAATACCTGAGTTATATGGGATATATGGAAGATATATTAATGAATTTAGAAGTTTTCCATTTATTTTAGATGGCTGTAAACTTGTTGAAAGGAGACTATTACTTTCTACATTTGAAGTAGCTCCTAAGAAATTTGTTAAAAGTGCAGGTGTGATAGGACATGCAATTAAGGAATATCACCCTCATGGAGAATCATGTTACGACGTTCTTGTTCGGTTAGTCAATAATGGTCACCTTGATAATACTCAAGGTAATTGGGGTTTAAAACTAGGAATCAAAAATGAAAAACCTGCAGCCATGAGATACACTGAAACAAGAATGACACCTCATATGTCAAAAATGGCATTTGAATATATTGGTTATATTGAGAGAGCAGAATTAGAATATTATCCTGAACCTCCAATAATACCAATCAAATTACCTCTTTGTTTATTAGGTAATGAATATACACAAGGAATTGGTTTTGGGTATAGGACAATGATCCCAGCATACGAATATAAAGATGTTGTAAAAAGATTGGAATGGTTGCTAGGATATCGAAAAACCGAACCTGTTATCAAACCTTTAACTAAATGTGATAACTTATCTTCAACAGCTGAATTCAAACAAATTTTAACAACAGGAAAAGGAAAGCTGGCATATAAAGGAAGATATGATATTGATGGTCGAAGTGTATTGATAAGAAGTTGGCCTGACTCAAAACAGTGGTCAGCAATCGAGAAAAAATTCCAGAGAGAAATTGAAGTAGATAAGTCAATAGGTATCACTGATGAAACAAATGAAAAAAATGGTTGTCAAATTCGTTTATCAATTAAAAGACAACGAGGATATCCTATAACTAAACTAACAGATAAACTTGATGGATTATTAGAAGGTACTATTACATTTGAAAGTAATATGGTCAATGTAAAAGGTAAAGTTCAATTAGTATCTCCTGATGAAATGTTATTAACTACTTACGGTGTTTACAAGCAAGTATTTGAATCAGTTAGGAAAAGCCAAATTAATGATTTGGTCAAAACAATAAATGAACTAAATACTATAAAGAAAATTAGACCGTTTTTGTCTATTGAGTTAAAGAAAAACCCAGATGATTTACCCTTAGTGATAAGTAATATATCTGTGGCAAGCAAGGTAGACGAAGAAGTTTTAAAGGCTCTATTTGAAAAATATACTATTGCTCGTTTATTTAGAATAAAAACTGAAACAGATACTCATAAGGTAAAGAAGGCAGAACTGGAACATGATTTGAAGAATTCAGCTACTTATATATGGGATAATAAGTATAAATAAAGGAGGTTTTAATGTTTTGTAAATTACATTCATTATATGTAGAAACAGGAATGAGACCAATTGAATTACAGGATTGTGGACCATCATGTACATATTATAATGATGACACATTTAGGTGTTCGATTTGTAATTGGGAAATTGAGTCAATGTATAAAAAAGAAAAATACAATTGGAACATTTCATTAAGGGTTGACTTTTGGGATAATGAATTGTTGAAAGAGGAAGATACCTTATCTAATATTATTAAATTAATTCATCCAGCATTTCCAGCGGTATGGATATTTAGATGGGCATCTCTTGATAAAGAAGGAAACAAAGCAGAAAGTTATTCAGTACATGCTCTTCAAGAAATGCCTTTTGATAATCTTCTTTTTGTGAATATGCATCTTAAGAAGAAATGTAAATATGACGGACGAAAAATAACTGAAGAAGATTTTAAAATAAGAAAGGAACCAAAAGATGATAAGTGTGACGAAGACATTTAAATTTGAAACATCTCATTATTTAGAAAATCCTAAATATAGTGTAAAAGAAAATCTTGATGAATTTGGAGCTTGTTCAGGATTCAGAACAGTTGGTCAAGATAAGGATTGTGAAAGAAAATATCATGGGCATTCATATAAAATGGAAGTTACTGTAAGAGGGACAGTAGAACCTAAAACAGGATTTCTTATTAATTTTGTTGATTTAAAGAAAATTGTTAATGGTCATGTTGTTGATTTATTTGATCATAATTGTTTGAATGATGTAATGCCTAAAGAATATTGGCCATGTACTGTTGAAAATATGTTAACCTATATTACTAATGAAACTCGATTAATGGGTGATATGTGTGAAGCGTGTGGAACAAGAGGAAACATATCTTCAATTAAAATATGGGAAACTGAAGATTCATTCGCTGAATGGGATAGTCATGATTTTTAAGGAGGCATTATGACTAATGATACTGCTGCAAAAATATTTGGTGACAAAGTAATAAAGTTTCGTGTTCATGTCGGGAGTCGTAATTCTATCAAACTTTCGTTTCCCGACATGAAAAGCGGATCAACAGAATTGATGGGATTAGTAATTATTAAAAAGACTTCCCCTATATTTTTCCAGCCTGAAAGAAGAGATGATTATACTGTAGAAGTATTAGTGAAACACAATTCTGAAACTACAAGAATTCCATTTGGTTGGGTCAATTTAAATACAGTTGAACTTGTATCTGAATCTGATCATATTATTTTTAAATTAGAAGTAGAAGATCTTTATTAGTGAAGGAGTGATGACAGGGATGATTTTTACAGTAGATAGTTGCATCAGGATTCCTTTGAAATATAAAAAGGAAGAATGGTGTAAAAGTGTTCTCAAACATTTGACAAGAAAAGCCGAGTCGTTTTCGGATAGCGAGCAAATCGAAATAAAAAGATATTATGATGAAACCGCTACTGAAATATTAATTCCAAGATTTTACCCGTTGAAAATGCATGGTCATGATTCGGCGGGTATATTACATCAAGGAAAAGATATCGACATAGGTAATCATATCAAACCAAGAAATGTACGGCAGCAGAGTGCCGTAGATTGGTTGATTGATAATAAATGTGGAGTGCTTTGCATGGGTCCCGGTGATGGTAAGACAGTAATAGCCATTAAAGCGATTTGTGAACTAGGGAAGAAAGCAATTATATTTGTCCATACAAGTACATTATATGAACAATGGGCAGATAGGTTTGCTGAACATACTGATTTATGTCGTGATCAAATTGGTATGTTACGATCGGATACTTATCTTCGAGATTTAAGTAAACCGATTGTTTTATCTACTGTACAAACTTATGTAAGTCTTGTTAAAAAAGGTAAGGTATTTATAGACGCTGCTAGAAGTGCTAATTTTGGAATTGCCATTTGGGATGAATGTCATACTTCTGTTTCTGCTGAACAATTTTCAAGATCATCATTACATACTTATGCACCTAGAACATTTGGATTAAGTGCAACCCCATCAAGACTTGATGGGAATACTGATATTATAAATTATCATGTCAAAGAAGTATATGAACCCGAGGGCGAGTCTGATACTCTCGGGTGTAAAGTTATAATGATATATTTTGATTTTGGACTTTTACCTAAATATAAATATTTAATATATCAATTATACAGAGAAGATTCAAACAGAGGAAGATTTAATAAAGGAGTTTATCTTTCTAAAATGATTAAGTCAGAATCATTAATGAAATATACTAAACAAATTGTTAAACAAATATCTGATAATGACAGAAATGCTTTAATTCTTTCAGATAGAATAAATTTATTAGATGAATGTGCAAAAGTTCTTCCTCCTGGTAAATATGGAAGATTTATGGGAGATGGTAAAAATGGAGGAAAGAAGAAAGCTGAATCTCGGGAAGAGATTTTATTAAAACAAATAATATTATCTACTTATCAAAAAGGTAGAGATGGATTTGATGTCCCTAGAATGGACACTATAATATTTATAACTCCGCCATCAAATCTTAAACAGGCGGCAGGAAGGGTACAAAGAATTCTTGAGGGAAAACTACAACCAATAGTAATTGATCTTGTAGATAGCGGATGTAAAGATATGGTCGACAGAGCAAAATATAGGATTTCTTTTTATGAAAAAGCGGGGTGGCCTATTCAAACAAAAGAATTATAAGGAGATAATATTGTCAAATAAAAAAACACAAAAAAGTCCAAGTTATAAAATGTTTCGTGATTTACAACCCTTTGAAGGGAAAGAGATAATTATAACATTTAAATTTATAACTTCTTTTATGACAGCTATAATTAAAATAAAAAAATTAAAATATTCAAAAATAATTCCAGAAATAATTTGTACAGAAAAATCAGCATTAAGAAACGTACATTTCAATCATATACGGTTTAAAAATATATTACAATATTCAACTAATCCTTCTGAAATTTTAATATCTAAATTGGATTGGGAGTGAAGATGAGTGGAAAACGAAAAGGAAGGGAACAGCGAAGATCAGTAAAAAGAAGACAACGAAAAAATGAATCATCTGAAGAATTTAGTTATAACGGTTATAATTTCCATCGTCTTAGAGATAACGTTATTGAAATTAAATATAATCAAATGTCATATATAGGATTTGTTGAATCAATAATGATTGGTATGTGGGAATTTAATACAAAATATGGAACAATCAAATTGATAGACTCAACTAAAAAAGAATTTCATTTCTGTTTTAGTAATTCAAGTAAATATGAGTATGATGCAATGATAGGTAAAAAGGATCATTATAATTCATATAAATTTAATAAAAAAATGTATAAAGCAAAAATCATTAGAATATTGCCAGTAGTAGATGCTGCGATATTTAAATTAGAATATGACTTTTAAAATGGAGGAAACTACTATGTCAATAGACAAACGTAAAACAAATCCCATTGTCGTCTCTGTAATATTTGTAGTCTTAGCAATATGTGTAGCTGGGATGATAGGTAACAATGTAAACAATCTTGTCAAAAAGAATGACAAATTAGAAAAACAAGTTAAACAGTTTGAATCTCAATTTAATGATTTCCAAGTTAAAATAATAACTGACTTTCAAATAATTTCAGCAGGAATATCATTTGATCAAAAACGAAAAAGATTGTTACTTAAATTGCGAGATATAATTGCAAGTGAAAATGTTAAATTGAGTCCAGTTGAAGCATATGAAATAGCTGAAAACAATTTAGAAATTTGTGATAAATATAAAAGTGTAGACGTTATATTATTAACTGCAATCCAAGAAGTTGAAAGTAGATTTAATACTGACGCTGTCAGTGAAAAAGGAGCAATAGGTATAAATCAAATATGGCCATCTACAGGAAGATTTCTTTGTAGATTTCTTGGATGGGAATATGATTCTAAAGTTTTACTTGATCTTGAGAAAAATACTCAATTAGCATGTAGTTATTTAGATATATTACATGTTACATATGATGGAGAAGTTGCTTTGATGTTAGCAGAATATAACGGAGGACCTAGAAATGCTAAATATTATAGAGAAGGTAATGCTAAATTAAGTAATGAAACTTCTCAATATATTAAAAAGGTACTTTCAGCAGTCGATAAATATTCTAAGAAGATGACGGAAGTATTATAAAAGAATATATAATAAAAGGAGATTATAATGTATAATGTTTTTATCAATACCCCAAGCGGCAGAGTGACTCCAAAAGAATTTGACAAATCCCTTGATGATGAATATATGAATGGATTGTTAGATGTACAGCAATCGCGTTATTGGAAACGGGAAATTAAAAGTATGATGAAAGCCAAGACTATCGCAAAAGCTCCCGTAATAATTGTGATTAATAAGGAGTGGATTGAAAATCAAAAGTCAATTAAACAAGAAGCAATTGATAAAAAGAACCCTGTTGAAACTCAAACATTAGAAGAAAAACGCAACGAAGCTGTACCTGTTATAGAAGGTCAGGACCCGTTGAGCATGGCGTGAGAGGAATTTTGGTAGGTAACTCGTACCTAAATATATTAATTTATGGTGGTTAATTTAAGTCGATTTTAAGGAGATTAAATGAAACGACTCACAATTGCAGATATTCATTTATCTGCATATGGTAACGATTCAATTAAAGATGGGTTACCACAAAGATTGTCAGATATAATGGCTTCGATGGAACAAGTGTCAGCTTTTGCTGTGAAGAATAATATTAAATTTATTGATATTCTTGGCGACATTAATAATGATAAAGATATTTTTTACACTAAACCATTTATACTTTTCAAGCAGTGGATGCAAAGATATCAAGAAATAATATTTACTTTGTTATCAGGAAATCATGATATGGATACCGCTGGAGATGAACAAGTATCTTCAATCGAAGGATTCAGAGGTATACAAAATGTTGAAATCATTACTGAGAAATGGCGTGATGAAGAATTAGGTATATCATGGGTTCCTTACTCAAAGAATATTGTAGATGATGTAAGGGGAGATGATGCTGCTCCAATTCTCCTTTCACATTTTGGTGTGTCAGAAGCTCAATTAAGTTCAGGTATATCAATTATAGCTGATATAAAAGCAAGAGATTTAGCAAAATATAAACTTGTTTTGTTGGGTCATTATCATAAACCTCAGAATATAGGAAATACTCATTATGTCGGAGATCCATTTCAAAGTGGATGGGGTGAGAAAAATGAAGAAAAACGATTTATGATATATGATACTGATACACTGGAAACTGATTCAATCCCTCTAGTAGGATACACTCAGCATATTGAACTGACTATTAATACTTTAGAAGAAGCTAAATCAGTATTTGAAGAAGAAGCAGAAATGAAGGCATTGGGACATAAAGTTAGATTGAAGAATTTGACAAATAAAGAAATTGTCAATGAAGGGTCCCATATAATAACTAAGATTGAAAAAGATATAACTAACAGGGGCGTCTCTCTTGATATGACAACCGAAGAGAAACTTGAAAAATATGCCGAGATACAAGAAGTTGAAGATAAAGAAAAGTATCTTAATATAGGGAAACAATTATGCAACCTGGACGAATTACAGGAATTAAAACTTCCCTTATCGGGGACTGTATCAAAACCGGATGTAAAGAAAATTCCGAAAGTGCAATCGACTGGATGCGAATCGAAAGAGATTCCGAAGAGCGTAGCTGGGCTGTTCGAGTTGGATCTTTAATTAACTTTTCATTTTCTAAAGGTATTCTTGAAGGAGTAGCTCGTGATCCTGAAACTGATCGAATTGTTTTAATTGTCAATACAGGAGAAAATAGATGGGGATTGAATCGGTTATATTATGTTGATGAAATAGAAGATAGTGTAGTTCTTTCAGAAACAGATTTAATTTTATGGAAACTTGAAAATGAGGATATGGAATGACAGTTTCTAATCGTGTGTGGGCAAGAAATGTCGAAGAATGTAGAAAATGGCAAGATAGAATTGGATATTTAATATCATTTACTTATAAACATTTTACAAGTAAGGGAATTGTAAACGAGATATCATGTGATCTATCAGAACGCCTTGTTGTGATTATGAATACCCATCCAACAAATTATCTATCAAGAGTAATTTATATCGACGAATTAACTAATGTTATGGTATATTCAGAATCAGATTTAATGTTATGGAAACTTGAAAACGAGGATGTGAAATGAAGCCAATGACTCCAGATGATATCGAAGAAATTGTTAATACTTATGATTTAGGGGATATATCAGTACAGACTCATATTGTATTATCTCCTATTGGTAATATGGTAGGAGTATATAGTAGAGATTATAAATATTTTTATAATATATTACCTACACCTCAAGATGGTGAAGTGCTTGAGAAGATGATATATGTAATGGTAAAGGGAACTACGCCAAGAAAAATTTATTACAATTGAAAGGTAATTAAATTATGCAGCAGATTATGTTTCAAAACATTCATTTAGAAAATTGTGGTTGTCATCATGTAATGGATATTGATTTTATTCCAAATACTCTTACAGGAATTGTTGGAAAAAATGGCAAAGGTAAATCTACAATATATAATTCATTGATGATTGGATTATTTGGAGATACAGGAGAAGCAAAAGGAAATAGTCTTCGAATAAGTGATCTTGTCAACAGGAAAGTCATGAAGGATTTATTTATTAATATATTCTTTACTGTAGATGAAGATGAATATGAAATTCGTAAATATCAAAAGCATACACAACACAGTAATAAAATGATTTTGATAAAAAATAACGAGAACATATCTGAAAAGAGTGTTACTGAAACTCATAAAAAAATTGAAACAATACTTGTTACTAAAGGGGTATTTAGAAATACTGTTTATTTTGGTCAACAAATAAAAGATTTCTTTACAGCATTAACTAACTCGGAACAAAAATTAATATTCAATGCTATTTTTGCATTTGAGGAATGGCTTGAAAGATATAAATTTACTGATACTCAATTAAAACTAGCTGTAGAAAAATTAGAATCATTTAAATTTGATAGGGTAAAAATAACTAATCAAATTCCAGAAAAGAAAATGTATTTAGCTCTTCTTCTTAAAACTAAAAAGGAAAAGGAAGATGGGTTGAAAGAAAGAAAATGTGATCTACTTAAAGAGACTGTTGAATTAAAAGAAGGTATAATCAATCTTGATAAGGAAAAAGAAACAATTGAATATGATAACGAAGCTCATGATAAAATAAAATCTGAATCTGCAAAATTTGAAGTAGAACAAAGTAATATTAAAGATGATGCAGAAAAGGAAACTGAAGTCGCTGAAACTTTATGTACTACTAATGTTGATATGTTAAAGGTACAAGCTAAACAAGAATATACAGAACAAGTAGTCACTATCGGAAATAAATATTCAGATGAAATTGACAAATTAACTTCTGAGAAAAATCAAAAAGAAGTTGACAATTCAAATATTAAAACCGAAGCTTCTTCTGCTACACTTGTTTTAGTAGAATCAAGTAATAAAATAACTTCTAAACTCGAAAGTGAAATCAATACTGCAGATAATTCATTAACTGAAAAGGTAGCTAATATATCCCGGATAGTAACAACAGGAGCTGACTTATCTGAAAAGATTCATGAATTAGACAAAGAAGAATTTAATACAAAAGAGAAATCCTCAATTGATTGTACTAAATGTGGTCAGACATTAGGAGTCAATGAAAGGAAAAAAGTAATTGAAGGTATCAAGTCAGAAAAAAAAATTTCTTATACTGAGTTATCTAAATTAAAAGAGGAAGATGAAACTCTTCAATCAGAAGTAGTGAAATTAAGATCTGAAATTGAAAAACTTCAAAAGAAAAATGACAAGGAAAAAGAATCTTGTAGAAAAAAGGTTGAAGCAGTTGAACAAGAGAGGGATGAAAAGATTGATAGTATCAACGAAGAGCAAAGTATTATTACGGATCAATTGGAAAAAATAACAGGTGAAAAGGATTCTGAAATTTTAGAAATTAAAGGTAAAATCCAAAAAGATTACAAACAAAAAATTAATGAACAAATGGTTAATAAAGAAAATACTTTAAAGGAAATACAAAAATCACTGGAAAAGAGGGATAATGTATTATATAATACCCTTAATGACTTACGAGTTAAGTGCTCTGTGTTCGATGAACAAATAAAACAGATAAATACTATCTCGGGAAATATTTCTGTGAAACAACATTTAATCGAAACTAAAGGTCAGGAACTGAAAGAATTAGAATCCCAACCTGTAGCTGATGACAGTGAAATTCATACTGTTGGAAATGCTATTAAAGAATTGATTGAACAGGAGAAAAATCTTAAAAAGGATGAGGATCATTTTAAAGAACTTATTACAATCCTAGAATTTTGGAAAGAAGGATTTAGTGATAGGGGAATTAAGTCGATGCTGATAGATGATGCATTACCTCATTTAAATGAACATGTGAGAGAAGAACTTGAAAGACTTGTACCTGGACAATTTATATTAACATTTGATACCTTATCTACAACTGGAGGTGGAGATATAAGAGATAAATTCTCAGTTAATATTTTGAATACAGTAAATGGTGCGGATAGTTATAAACTTCTTTCGGGTGGTGAAAAGAGAATGATTGATGTGTGTACTATTTCAGGATTAAGGAAATTAACCGAAACTCTTCATGATAAAAAGTTTAATATATTTTTACTTGATGAAGTTTTAGATTCACTTGATAGTGATAATTCAGTTTCTTATTTGAAAATATTGAAGAAGGTAGCAAGCGATCTTTCAGTTACCTTAGTAACACATAGCAAAGAAAATGCCGCTTATTGTGATAGGTTATTTCAATTATGAGAATGTGGATGGTAGACCCTACAATTTTATGCAGAAATCATTTATTGGGTGAACATGTCGAGATTCATATGTTTATTGGATCTTGTATAAAAGGTATTTCATTAAACGGATATGTTGATAATAATCTTCTTGAATTTAAATCAATGTATTTTAGACATAATGAACTTGTAAAAGAAATGACTAATAGAGGAATGAATCATAAAAGTGATCTTCCTAAATTACCAATAAAGTTAAATTATCCATCTTATATTTTAGAATCTAAAATAGATAAAGAATCAGCATTAAATGATTTAATATCAAGATGTGATGAATGTAGAAATAATCATAAGAGGATATTGTGTTTATGAAAAATGGGAATATGCTATACCTATTTGACTTTGATGGAACACTTTTTGGTCAAGAACATTGGTTAGGGGTTTGGAAAAATTGGAAATTAAATTTCCAAAAAGGTCCCTATTTAAATCCGGCTAAATTTGATATAAGATGGTCAATTTTAACCGGACGACCAAAAATTGATAAATTCCTTGTTTGGCTTTGTTGTACTACATATGGATTGTATCCTGAGGAAATATTTGTAATTCCTGAATGGACATATCCATTTGAAACAAATGAAGCTAAGTGGCAGTGGAAAGTCGATATAATCACAAATATTCTCAAAGTAGGAAAAGCAGGATCAATTGAAAGAGAAATGACTAATATTGTATATGTCGATAATGATATACCTACTATTGATTATATAAATAAGTACAGACAAGGGAGACCATTTATAGGTGTAACCGTAAATGATTTTATTCAACAAACATATAGTTTTCTTTTATGAAAGGATTAATGTAATGCAGATAGCTCCTCTTGAATTAACATTGGAAGATGTAGCAAAAATAGTTAGAAATCCTAGTGAAATATATTATAAGAAAGGTGCAATTTTTGTAACAACAAAAGAAAAGTTATTAAAATGTAATTTAAATGAAACTCAAAAAGCAACAGTAATGGCTTTTCCGGATGAAGGTATTAAAATGAGAACAGACGAATTAGGAATATTTAATATTGATCTGTAGGAGATAATTTTATTATGACAAAACAAACTGGAAAAAGAGGTCAAAGTAAAAAACCATGGCTGACTTATAATCTTAAGGATGATAATTCTAAGCGAGAAAGAAGTCGAAAATTAATGCAATTGAGTTCGATATTTTCTGAATTAGGATATCCCGTTCGCATGGTATTTACAGGACAGACCTTGAAAGAAGTAAAGGAAGATATATCAATTCCTGGAGTTGAAGAAAATATGTATCCTGATTTAGGAGTAATTGAATTCCAGATTATTGATAAAAAAACAACTGAAGAAATTACAAATGTTTTAAGTGGAAAGGGGATAAAAGTATACGCTGTCCAGAATCATAAGTATAAGGACAATACTGATATTACAAGAGTATATTTACAAATTTCAACAATTAAGAATTAAGGAGAGTGCGTGATAAGAAAAGAATATCATGTAGTAGGAGGTGGAATACTTGGTTTAGAAATTGCCAAGAGGATATTTGTAAAATTTAGATCTCTGAAAAAAGTACATATATGGGACCATGACGTCGTAAAACAAGGGGATGTTGGATTCCCTTCACGATACATAGGATACTCTAAAGTAGATATTATCAGAGAAAATTTACTGAATTATGTCGATGATTATACTTCTAATAATTATCTTGAAATACACAACTCCGAAGTTAATAATGATACTTTTAATGGTAGTACAAAAGATGTTGTTATTAATTGTCTTGATGAAAAATTAAAATATAATATAAATTGTAATTTATCTGTATCTTTTAATGGTTCAATTTTAACATTACAAGATGGGAAACTTAAATCTCTTGCAGAATATCCAAATAAGTGGTATACTACTAGTAACCCATTGATTGGTAAATGTGCTGATAAAATTATAAATGCTATAAATTATCCTATGGGTTATATAGGTAGGCAAAATAAATCCTATATGATAACAAATAATTATAATCCTAAATTACTACTTTCTAGTAATGAAAATGATATAGTTATTAGCTCGATAGGGAATAATAATAAAATATTTTATTCTTCAAAAGATTTCAAAATTGTGATGGATAAACTAAATATAAATTTTCCAACTGAGGTGATTGTTAATTTCAAATTACCTTTAGTTGAGAATTTTCAAATAAGGAAAATTTATAATAATAACAATGATGATTTTATTAAAATGTTTGATTCATTTGCATCTTCATTATTTGTGATTTGTTTTAACAAATATACAATAAGCGATAAATCAAAACTAAATCATATTTATGTTACAGTTTATCAGACTCAATTTACTTAAAAAAGGAGAATGAAAATATGTTTGATTATATTAAAAAATATCATCAATGGAAATTATATAGTAATAATAAAAAATTACGTATGAAACGGCTGATGAAATGGGATATTTTATTTTATACTGATTATGATAATAATTTACATCTTCATCGAATATCTGATAAAGAATGGATAAAATTACAAAATTCGGGTTATGGTACATATAGGTGTATGATATATTTATCTGATGATGGTATTGTAACTGATATCAGGGCTTCAGGTAAGCATCCTGACTTTGTCAAATGTAGTGATAAAGTTATATCACAAATAATAGGTATCCCATTATCACAGAAGAATTTTGATAATTTTATCCTTAATTTACGTCAACCTATATTTAAGAGTTTTGATGGATTCAATGAGGTAGAAGATTATGTAAAATCAAATGAAGAAAAAATAAGTACAAATGAAAATATGATGCTATTTAGAAAAACATCTTAATAAGGAGGTTAATATGGGTAAATCAATATCATTAAATGAGTTAACATCTGTCGTAAGAGATTCTCTTTTGCCTGGCAATTATTACACGAAGAAAACATTAATTCAAGGGTTGGAAGATAAAAAATGGGAAGTATCTTCCACATCAGTAGGTCATGTTCTACAAAAACTCAGGAAAGAAAAATTCATAAGTTATGATTCTGATAGTAGATTCTGGATTGTAGATAGCCGAGAATATGACAAATTGATGAAAAAGAAAGAATTAGAAAAAGAAAAAATTGATATGTTAAGTGATCCTGAAATGCATATAGTAAAAGCATTTCAAAAAGTTGTAGATCAAATGGCAAAAGATGCAGTTAAACACAATATTCAAACTGAACATCATGATTTGATTATTAAAGCAGTACAAGAAAAAGTAGCCAATGAATTTAGAGTTGAAATTAAACCGGCTATTATAAGAATGATTTCTGATAAAGTTATTCATGAAACAGATGAAAAAATGGGGGATATTAAAGAGTTTATAAATGATACACGATCAATCAAGAAACAAATAAGATTAGTATTTGCTAAATTGAGATTTATGGAAAAGGTATTTAAGGGGATTGGCATTTTAACAAAACCCCTACTTAAGTCGGGAAAATAATTCCTGCGAAATATAAATTGCCCCATCATGAAGGGAGATTATAGATGAGGATCGAATTTCAAAATGTAGATGAAACATGTAAGTCTCTTCCCGAGGTAACATCAAATAAATTGTATTTGAGGAGAGATTTTCATGAGGAAGGTTTGTTTTCACAAAAGATATTTGGACCTGTAAAGAATTATACTTGCGCTTGTGGTATTTATATGGGTAGAAGTAATAAAGGTCAAATATGTAAAATTTGTGGAGTAGAAATTACTCACTCAAGTGAACGAAGAAAAAGGTATGCAAAAATCAGACTTCCTCTCCGAGTAATGAATCCTATTATGTATTATTTAGTTTGTAAAATAGGAAGAATTACATTGAAAGATGTTATTGATAAATTGATGTATTCCGAAACAATTTTAGGTACTTATTGGAATACTGAAACTAAAAAGTTTACAATGGTAGATGAAGAAAAATTAGCAGAATTGCCTGAGGGTATTACTTTATATTCCGGGTTAAAAGGGATTTATGATATAATCATTAATCGTGCAAAAGAAAGAAAAGACGATGAAGAAGATTGGCAATTTGTTTATGATAATATGGACAAATTCTACATGGGTTATGTTATAGTATGTCCTCCTGCATTTCGACCAATAAGTAAAACTAAAGATGTCCAAAAACGTGATCAGTTAAATGATTATATTTTGACAATTTTAAATTTTGCTTTAACAAAAAATGATGAGCTTTTAGAATCTGACCAAGATACAAAAATACTTGCAGTAAACACAAGAAACTTACAACGATTTATATTTGAGTTGTATAATTTTATCCTTGATAAGTTTAGTAAAAAGACAGGTATTATCAGAGATTCGATTTTAGGAAAACGAAATGATTTTTCTGGTCGAGCTGTTATTACTCCTGATCCTCCATTGAAGATTGATGAATGCCGGGTACCATATATTATGCTACTTGAATTGTATAAACTTGAGATAGCTAATCATCTACATGCAAAGAGAAAGTTTAAAACTTATGATATGGCATTAAGTCATATTGATGATTGTATTAAGAAAGAAGATTTTGCTCTTTGGAATGCTGTTTGTAAAGTATGTACTGGAAAATCAGTTACTCTAAACAGACAACCTACTCTTCACAGAATGGGTGTTCTTGGATTTAAAATATTTCCAAATAAAGAATTTGTAATCCAGATACCACCTATGGCTTGTGAACCATTTAATGCTGACTTTGATGGTGACCAAATGGCGATTTATCGATCATTATCAAAAGCTGCAGAAAAAGAATGTATTGAAAAACTTACTCTGTCAAATAATTTAATTTCTCCATCAACAGGAGATTTAATAATAGGAGTTAATCAAGATATTGTTCTTGGTATTTATCTTCTGACACTTGATGGAGAAACATTACCTAAAGAGTATAATGGTATTATGACAACTGAGGGTAGAATCAAATTCTTCAATACACTTCCTTCAGTATATATTAAAAAATTATTGTCTGAAAAAGGATTGAAATTATTTAATCGGGCAATAACCAAAAAACTTCTAACAGTTATTTTAAATGATGTTGCAAGAATTTTTCCAAAAGAAGTTAAGGTATGTTTGGATAAAGTTAAGCAACTTGGATTTAAACAAACTACAATCCACGGAAGTACTATTTCTTTAAAAGGAATGTATCTTCCTAAAGCTGTCAGTTTATGTAATAAGATTTTTAATAATGATGAAATGACTATCAATGATAAAATAACTGCTCTTAAAGGTAAGAAAATGATGGATGAAGTAAAAGAGCATTTTGGATATTCTGCTTTTATTGAATCTGGATCAAGAGGTTCATGGGATCAGGCTACTCAAATTATATTGACTCGTGGATATGTTTCTAATTCATCTGGTGATATTATCAAAGAACCTATTAAAAATAATTATGTACACGGACTGACTCAAGATGAATTCTTTAATTCATCTTATGGTACTCGTAAAGGATTACTTGATACTGCACTAAATACAGGAGTATCAGGATATCTTACCAGAAAGATTGTTTATAGTTCTTCTAAGTTAGAAATTGATGAATCAATTGATGATTGTGGTACTAAAGATACCCTCAATTTTAAAGTTGAAAGCCAAAAGATGGCTAGATCATTAGTAGGAAGATATGATGTTATAAATGATAAACTGGTATTAATAACTCTAGCTACTTATATGAGTTATTATAATGCTAAAACTGGTGAAGGTAAATTTGTTCATTTAAGGTCACCAATATTCTGTACATCAAGAAAAATATGTAAAACTTGTTATGGTAAACTTTATGAAATAGCAAAGTCGAGGTATATTGGTATTATTGCTGGTCAGGCTTTGGGTGAAGTTGGTACTCAGTTAGTAATGAGAACATTCCATACAAGTGGTGTTGCTCAAACAACAAAGAAAGGATCTGGAGGAAAACAGGAAGATATTGTATCTGATTTAACTTCAGTTCGTGATTTACTACATTGTAATATAAGACATTCATATGATGGTCTTGTATTGGCTCTTTATAGAATATATTCTAAACATCGAAATCTTTTAATGGTACATTTTGAATGTGTGGTTTCCCAAATGATGAGGAATAAAAAAGAGTTATGGCGACTTATGCCCGAGAGGAGTGAACTTGATCCTGATATAGTATCCATTTTGAGTGTGCCTGATCGAGAGAGTTGGCTATTGGCTTTAGCTTTTCATAAACCTCGAGATTACATAATCGAAGGTATTCTACGTCCAGGAAAACAAAATGGAATCTTAGAAAAAATTATGACTAATCAACCTCTTAAGTAAGTAAGGAGATGTGAAATTATGGATTTGATTGTACCTAGTTATAAATTACCAAGAGAAAATGTTTTTAACTTTCGACAGAAAGAATTCCAAGATGCAAAAATTGTATCTACAATTCAGGAGATGCTTAAATGTGCTGAAAAGTATGATATAATACTTCAAAAGATTTCTTTGTCGAGCAGGAAGAAACCAGATCAAGCAGAGATAAAGAAAACAATATCTCGAACTTTAAAAATATCACTATCAATTAAAGGTGGAACAAAAGAAATTGAATTGAAGTATGAAATTCCTTGGCTTCAAAGTAATTACTTTTACATTGGTGGTAATAGGAAAATTCCTATTTATCAGATGTTTGATAAACCTTTAATCACAAGGGGTAATACTCTTAAAATAAGAACCAATATTCAGACAGTTCAAATGGATTATGTAGTTAACAGGAGATCTGGATATTATTATGTGGTAAATATTTTCAATAAGAAAATACCACTTGTATACTTTCTACTTGCATTATATGGAGAAGATGTTCTTCGAGAACGATTTACTCTTAAAGACGGAGATGTATTTGCAAATGAAAGTGAACAGCAATTATATGAGGATGTATTTGTAGTACTCAATGATGAAGTTCTCGATACCACAAAAATATTTATTAAATATTTTAAAGGTAAAACGGATTCTGAAATAATTGAAAATATATTACTTATAACTGAAATAGATGCATTTTCAATGAAATATATGCATACCGACAATCTTATTGAAGAATTAGTATGGGCAATTAATAATCCTAAAATCGACGATTGTAATCTTGAAAATAAGCGTCTGAGATGTATGGAATATTTCCTATACCATTTTCTAGCAAAAGATTTTTATAATATGATAATGAGTCTTAAAAGATCAAAAAGAGACACATTTTCAAATAACTCAAAAATTATATTGGTTAACGCCAATACTTCACCTGTTATTCAATATGAGGCACCTTTAAATCCTCTTGATGAATTAGCAAGATTAAGTCGTGTTGCTTTGACAGGTCCCGGTGGATTTAAGAAAGATAATATTCCACCTTACTTAAGAGATATTCATCCCAGTATGAAAGGGAGAATTTGTCCAGCTGATACTGGAGATAGAGAAAATTGTGGAGCATTACAATATATCGTACCTCCAATGCAAATGTGTACTGATGGATTATTTCCAAAAAATAAAAGTGATGTTACTACATCAATATCAATATCACATATACCCTTTCTTGAGCATGATGATCCAACAAGACTTCAGATGGCTTCATCACAGATGAGGCATTCGATTATGCTTAAGGAATTTGATGTACCTTGGTTACAATCAGGAATTGAGGGAATGTATACTCAATTTACTTCTTTCATCTTTCACGCAGAAAGAAATGGAAAAGTTATATTTAAAGATCGAGATGTTATAATTGTCCAATATGATAATAATAAATGCAGGGCATATAATATTGGATATAAAAAGAGTAGACTGAGTGTTGTAGATTATTATAATACTTATTTTAACTCAGAAGATATTAATAAATCACTTCCAGAGGATGAACAATTACCTACTCAATTTAAAAAGGGTGATATCGTTGCTGAAAGTAATTTCTTAAAAGACGGACGACTTAATATTGGTCGCCAATTAAGAACATGTATTATGCCGTGGTATGGGTATAATTATGAGGATAGTATAATTGTAAATGAGGAATGTAAAGATAAATTCACATCACTTCATTACCTTGATTTGACATTTGAGCTGGGTCAAGATAAAGTACTTTTAGATCTTGGAAATGACCCGGATAATTATAAACCTCTCCCAGTAGTTGGTGATAAGATGAAAAAGGGAGATGTGTATGCTATTATAAAAACACTTAGTAATAAGAATGATAGTTATAATGATAGCGTATTTGATTTACCAAGCGAGAAAACAGTTGATGAAGATTGTATTGTAACTGATGTTAAAATCTTTGTCCACAAGAAAAATAAACTTCTTCCCGTATTTGAAGATTGGGTACAGTCGAAAGTCCAATCACAAAATAATAGGAAGCTTGATCTTATATCTAATTTGAGACATCATTTAACAAAAGATGAATTAGAACAATTTCTACTTGATCTTGAAATTGATGAATCAAATAAAGAAGAAGGTCGATATAAAATAAAAGGTGAAACCATTGATGGTATCCTTATCAATATAACTGCAATATATGAAAGACCTTTGCAGATAGGTGATAAACTGGGTAACAGACATGGTAACAAAGGAGTAATATCAATAATTGTCCCTGAAAATAAAATGCCTTTATGTGAAGATGGATTACCAGCAGAAATTATTATTAATCCATTGGGTATTATATCTCGGATGAATGTTGGACAATTATTTGAACTTCATTTATCACAATCATTTTATGATTTGAAGCAAGCTATTAAAAAGAAATTTGTAGAAGGTGTTGAATTAATTTCGGAGAAAACAAAACATGAGTTTATCCCAGATAATTTACACGAATCTCAAATTGAAATGTATGATTTACTTCGTGATCATATTTATGATTATATTCTTGGGTTTATTGATTTAATTGATAAAACTCAAAATCCAAGAAAAAATTATACAAAACAGGTAAAGAGTAAGTTGAACGAAATGACAATCCATGAATTCGTAGAGAATCTTGATGATTGGTATTTAATTCAACCTCCATTCCAGTCTGTTATGATTGAAGATTTAAATTTGGCAATGGAATATACAGGATCTAAATATGAATATCCTTGTTATGAACCAATAGCCAAACAGAATACTTTAAATGATGTTGCATTTGGTTTTATGTATTTTGAAAAATTAAATCATATTGCAAAAGACAAACATGCTTGTAGAGGTATAGGCCCATATGCAAGTAAAACCAATCAACCTCTTCATGGTAAAATCAGAAAAGGCGGACAACGAATTGGTGAGATGGAACAGTGGTCGTTAATTGCTCATGATGCAATGGAAAATCTACAAGAAATCAATACTACAAAATCAGACTCTATCAAATATAGGAATGATTATATTGGAGGTATGATTCAAAATGTTGACCTATTGTGGGATGACCATACAGAAGATCATGTAAGTCAATCATTAAGAGTATTTCAATGTTATCAGCAAAGTTTGGGTCTTGGTTTTCATATCAACGAAGAAGAACTTCCAGCTGCTGATTATGATATTGGAATTAATAAAACAAATATGAGTGACATTGAGATCAAAGGTAACAACTTGGATGCTGTTATGAGAGAAAATGAAAAGCCGGAGGATGAAATCAATGAATAACTTACCTGATATGCAAGAAAGTGAGCCAAGAGTTAAAATCAAATTAAACCGTGTGGGGATTTCTCATTTGAGGATCCCCATCCTTATCCAAACTAAAAATAAATCAGTTCAGAATACTGTTGCAAGTGTTTCGTGTTATGTTGATCTTGCCCATGATAAAAAAGGAATTAATATGAGTAGGTTGCCAATCGCAATCCATAAATATTTAAATCAACCTTTACATGGGAGCTTGATTAGTGATATATGTGAACATATACGATTAATCTCTAAAGCAGAAGTATGTCAATTGATTTATGAATTCCATTATTTTATCGAGAAGATCGCTCCTGCAAGTAAGGAACCAGGATTAGTTGATCATAAGATAACATTTGATGGTACTAAAACAAAAGATGATTTCAAATGGAAATTTTCAGTCGAGACTGTTGGAACCTCACTTTGTCCTTGTAGTAAAGAAATATCGGATGGAGGAGCACATAATCAAAAGTGTTACATGATAGCTAAAATTCAACCAAAAACAGATAAATGGATTTGGATTGAAGATATCGTGGAGATATGTGAACAATCATGTTCGTGTGAAATATTTTCAGTATTGAAGCGTCCTGATGAAAAAGTTGTAACTGAACGAGCATATGAAAATCCTATGTTTGTTGAAGATGTTGCAAGAAATGCATATGAGAAATTGAGCGAGATAGACAATATTAAAACCTTCTCAGTTAAAGTAGCATCAGATGAAAGTATTCATATGCATCGAGCTGAAGCTGTTATATCATATAATGGTAATAAAGTTGCAGATGAAAATAAATCATTACAATTGAAATTTTCAATACCATTTGAAACTCAGGAGAATCTAAGAAAAATAATTAATGATGAACATGCAATTAAATCAGTAAATGATTTAGTTTATATTATTAATAAGGATTTGAATGGATAAGGATTAATAAGAACTTGGATGGATAAGGATTACCATAAATATATATTTATAGTAAGAATTATCCATTCATATTTTACATGAAAGGAGGTAAATGTTAATAATAGGAAATTGTTTTTGAAGGGAACTTATAAACCAAATAATAAAAGGAGTTTAAAAATGACAGATGAAAAAGAAGGTATCAAAATAAGTGATCTTGTAAATGAAAATTCAGGTGGAACCGCTCAAGCAACTGATTCAAATGCTGCTCTTAAAGTAGATGAAACAGATTCTACTGAAAAGAAAGATGAAAAGAAAGTAGTTGTATCAGGTGATTTTACCAGCGTTATTGATTATCTTACAGAACACAAAAATAAAATCCTCAATGCTACACTTGAAACAATTTCTTTTAAGAATGTACCTGATAATAAGTATATGTTCTTTGTTGGTAATTGCGATGAAGATGCTGATGTTGTCCAGATCGCAAATCCGTCTCAGCTCCAGCTTCTTCATACTGATGAGCCTACAGCAATTGTTGTATTTCCTTCAGGTATTCTGGTCGAGAATGCAACTCACAGATCATATATTATGAAGACTAATTGTATTCAGTTTGAATTAAATACTGATAGCCTTCCTGTATCACGCACAACAATTTCAAAATCTCCAGGATCTGGCGGTGACCCAAATGCAAAAGAATTTATTCCAAGTACAACAGAAATCAAATTCAGCGATACTGAAAGACTTAAAACTGAATTAAATAAAGAAGCAAAATCTCTTTATGAAACAGTCAGAGATTTTCAGAACCTTGATGAAATGAAGAAAGAAGTTCTTGCTTTCATGAGAACTAAGAAGGATATTCTCTACTTAATTAAACTTGAGAATATTATGATTGAAACTGCATAGTAGGCAATAATTATTTGTCAATTTAAATGCGGTTATGTTAAAGGGTGGGATCATAATCGGTTCCACCCTTTTTTAAATTTGGAGGTAAGATGGAAATAAACCCAACATGTGATTTGATTCAAACAGATTTATTTTATTATGATTTTAAATCATGTTATTATAAATTATCCGAGTCTGTTTATTTTGATCTGGAAGGAATTGATAAAACAAATAAGGCAGAAAGAAATATCGCCTTAGGTAAACAGCAGATTGATAATCCAGCATTACAACAATTTTTATCTGATAGCGCTGATTCTTTAGTAGACTATTATCTTTTTCAAAATGGAGTATTGCCTGAAGAAATTATTTTAAAACAACGAGATGGTTTTATTATATCACGTATGCTTGATGATAATAATTCAATGATGAAACTTGATATGCGTGAACATATTTCACTTATGATTATTACTTTAGACAGACAAAAATATATTACCATTTCACAAGATGGTTTATCCATAAAAGGAATGAGAAATAAATATCCAGGAATTGAAAAATTTTTTAATAAATTTAAAAAAATAAATCCTTATAGTAAATCAGGATTATTTAAACAACTTAAAAAAATAAAAGAAGATTTTCTTAATGATGAGGATCTTGACACATTTCTTATTGAAAAAGGAGATAAGAAATTATTAATAACAAAAAAACTTGGCCTGATTGAAGCTAAATCTAAAAGTATTAAATTAAGCTCAATCGACAAACAAAAATATTATGATATGTATTTAAGAGATTTCATTGAACCATTAATACTTTATTATTTTTAAGAGGAGAAATTATTAATGTTTGAGATAGGTCAAGTCGATTTAACCAAAGAAAGACAAACATGCGAACATAATGGGAAAGAGGATGTAGCAAGACTTCGAAATTTTAGAATGTCAATTGCTAGAACAATGGGTATACCCTATTATGATATTGATCCTGAATGGAAATTTAAATTTCCATGGGCAATTAGATTAATAAAATCATATTCGAGTCAATTTGATATCTGGTGGTCAGATAAATATTTAGATAAAATTTATGGTGATGAAGAATTTGATTATCAATATTTAAGACAACTTTTCTTCAATGCTCCATCACAACAATCATACTGGTGGAGACCTGAAAGAGTTAATTGGGAAAAGATAGGATCAAATTTAATGTATTCTATGAGATATAACCAAATAATAAAATATTATCCTGATTTGTTTAATAATGAGGATTGTGTTATGTCATTGATTTCAAGATATAATAATCACATTGATGAATGGTGGCCTAAAATATCAAGAGAATATCAATTAAAAATAATGAAAGAACAAGGAGGATCATTAGCCAGACGAGGACATACTGATTTTGATGTTTGGTGGGATCCAGTTGAGTTTGATAGAAAAAAGCACATCATGAAACTTTTAGAATATTGTGATAGAGATATTGATAAGTGGTGGAATCAAACATTAATGACTGATGGATTTGTAAAAGAGAATTGTTATACTTTAATAGGATGTGCTAAAACAAAATTTGAAGAATGGTTTAAACCAGAAACATTTAACTGGAAATTATACTCAGCTACACTTCCAATGTATTTTTCTGATAAATTTAACTTGTGGTGGGATCCTAAAAAATTTAATTATATGCAAAAAATTAATTATAAATATGGATCAGAATTTAATTATAAATGGTTTCTTGAAGATGAAGTAGGATATGAAGATTGGATTCGAACTAAACGTGAATATTCATATGCAAAAGATTATTTGTATCTTCAATGTTCTGATGAATTTGAAACTTGGTGGAGTAAAAAATATTTTAAACCAACAGAAATTACTTTCATATTACTTCATAGGCATTGTGAAAAATTTGATAAAATATGGAAGCAGGTAGATTATACCTTATGGTTATTAGAAAATGAAGAAAAACTTGAAGAGGAGATATCATGATAGCAAAAAATTTTTTAACAAGTGAAATTGAAAAAGTAAATACTGTTTTAAATTTAGGTTCCGGTAAAATTGATGAGTGGATGCTTCCATCGAAGAAACAATTGATGTTAAATGTTGATGGAAGCTATCCTGATTGCTGTAATAATAATGAGGAAACAGAAATACTAAAGATACATGAAAAGACAATGCTTGATGGAATATGTGCTGAACCACATATGTTCAATGTTGAAAGTGATATTTTTGAATTCATTGATGCTTACATGTATAAGTTTGACCTTATTATAGCAAATCGAATTTTAGAACATATGTTTTATGATTCCGGTGAAATAGGTCGACTTTTATCAGGATGTCATTCGCTGATGGCTGATGGAGGAAAAATGATTCTTATTGTTCCTGATCACCAGAAAATATTTGATATGGCTATAAAATGGAAGCCTAAAACATTTGAAGAAGCAATGAGAAATGCTTTGATAATAAATACTGAATGTTGTAATACTCGATCAGATCCTCATGGTTCAATATGGACACCTGAATTAACAAGAATGTATATTGAACAGGAAGGTATATTTAATATTCAGCAAGCAACTAATGATGTAGTATGGGATGATCGAGATTGTTATATGATTATTGAATTAACCAAAAAGAATGACAAATAAGAAAGGAATGAGTAATGATACAAGAAACTGATTTTGGGAAATTGAATAAGGTCAAAGATCTTATGGGTACCAGAAATTCAAAATTAAAAATTAAAAGAACTAGAGGTGAAGGTGTTGCTGAAGTACTAGCAAGAATGTATCCAAAACAAACAATTATTGCTGGGAAAGTCTTGACTGAAGTTATTGAATCTGCATGTAACCTTCTTGGTAAAGGATCGATAACAAAAGTTCGAGAATACCTAGAATTGTGTGGGCATGCTCATCAAATCAAAAGAGGCGAATGGAGAGTTCATCAAGTAAAAATACCTCTTGTTAAGACTCTTGATCTACCAAAAGAAAAAGGTGCACCTGGTTCATTTTAACTTTGTTTGGAATCGTCTAGGTAAATATATAAATTTACAGTAGGAGATCTGCAATAGGAAGTGGAACCGAAGTATTTATTGTACATTCTTTTTAAGCAAGGAGATAAAATGACGGAAGATTCAAAGGAAACATTTCAATTCGAAGTCAATTTTCAATTTATGTTAAATGTACTAACTGTACATATAAATGAAGACGGTAGCGATTACATGGGTATTATGGCTGAGATAAAAGATAAAGTATGGGAAAATATTCGAGAGAATATGGCTGACAATGAAATCAGAAGAATGATACTATTGGAATATGAATGTGATGATGAAATTGAATTAGAAAAAACTTTTCCTCCGATATATTCTCTTTTCAGTCATCTCGAAGGAGAAATTTGGAAATGGAAACCAGAAGAAGAAAATGTAATTGGTCCAATTATGGATAAACTAATAGAAGAAGGGGAGAAATAAATATGTGTGGAATAGCCGCGTTATGGATGAGAGAGTCCGTACCGAGTGTAGCAGTAATACACAAGATGCTTCAATGGTGTGAAAAAAGAGGTGTTGATGGTACTGGTATTAGTTTATTAAGAAAAGAAGCCAAAGGTTGGATTGTTCAAGCAAATTGGAAAGACGTAGCATCTTATTCCAAACTCGACAATGATTTAATGAAAGATATCATGACTTATAAATATGAAGTCGGTGATGTTATGTTAATGATATGTCGTGCTCAACCAGAAACAGAAGCACCTACATCTGCAAGAAATATGCAACCAATCATTGGTGGCGGTTGTGCGTTGATTCATAATGGAGCAGTTTCACAAAAACAATTTGATGAAGCTAACTTAATGTCTCACTATATGATGATAACCGATATTGATTCTGAAACAATAATTTCGGAATATCTGAGGAACGGGAGAGATATTAAATTGACTCAGGAGTCTCTATCGGGCGGATTTGCCTATGTAATGGTCGATCTTCACAAAGGTCAGATGTATGTGGTCAATGACTTCAAACCTCTTGCAACTGGTTATGTAAAGGGTGTTGGTTATTTGGTCGCTAGTGATAATGATTGTTTAAGTGATGTAGTTCAAGATTTAACTGACTGTCCTAGAACAGGAATGAATGTGTGGGAATATTATTATAATAATCCACAAAAAGGTCCTCTCATCAGAATGATAGATC
>Ga0307928_10000011_pt1 | contig 97562 bp, 78 predicted proteins | sample AceLakmetagen232_FD_201815 | JGI IMG/M metagenome (GOLD analysis project Ga0307928, IMG submission 201815) | Saline water microbial communities from Ace Lake, Antarctica - #232 | ecosystem: Environmental > Aquatic > Non-marine Saline and Alkaline > Saline | place: Antarctica: Ace Lake...
GTTTTCGTCGGAACTGACGAAGTCCATCTGGCCGACCACCACCGAGGCGGTCGCGTTGTTAAAGGTAGGGATGCTATCATAGATCAGAACCCGGTTGTTCTCCCGGTCGGCGAGGAAGACCTGTCCCCCGGAGATGTAGAGACGGCGGGGGTTTTTTAACGTATTGCTATCGGAAGGAATACCTTCTGGTGTCTGGTTTGGAAACTTATAACTTTCCAACCCGGGCTGGCCGATTACCATCTGGGCGGTGGCGTCATTCCAGGCCGGCACCTGATTGAAGACTATGGACCGATTATTCTCTGCGTCGGCGATCAGAAGTTGTCCGCCGTAAATCTGGACATCATCCGGCTTATGGAGTGTATTGGCGTATGGGACATCAGGGTCCTGGCCGGTCGGATCCTGATTGGGGCCATTGCTGACCATATCGGCCTGGCCGATCACCACCTGAGCGGTGGCGTTGTTCCAGCTCGGTACCGGGTCATAGATTAAGACCCGTTGATTGAGGTAATCGGCGACAAAGAGTTTCCCGTTGTATATCTGAATCCCCCCGGGCCACCACAGAGTATCAGCATCCGGCGGTGAGACAGGATCGAAGGGGCCCCGGTTGGGCCCGTTGTTGAACATGCCGGGCTGTCCGATTACAATATCGGCGGGTTGATCGATCTCAAACGCCCGCAAATATGAGAGCGGGAGGATGAGAATGAACCCCAAGATAATAATCACAACTTTAATTAGACTCAGGTGTTTCATATAAATTAGCCCCGCCTGGCGGGGCTACTTTATACTAGCTCCGACTTCGTCAGAGTTGTTGGTTAAACTAAAATAATTTCATTCGGGCAATGTATAACCAGGATTTTTTATAGTCCAAGACGGCATTTTACCCCTTGATGTGTAACTCTTTTTGTTGAATAAAAAAGGAAAAGGAAATTACAATATATTCAAGGTTCCCGTGCCTTTTTATAATAAATATAACTCTATTTCCGGCCATGTCAAGGAGGGGGGCGCTAAAATAAGCGAAAATTTCTTGACAAATCGTGCTTTTAGTTCTATATTTAGTATGGTAGGATGTGTATAGCTATGATGGGATGATGGAGTAATTATGAAGGCGAAAGCTAATTCGAATAACGCCGGTTTTACACTGATGGAGATCCTGATTGTAGTACTGATTATCGGCATTCTGGCGATCGCCATCATCCCCAAGATACTATCCACCACACAGTTCTCCGCGCTCCTGGCGGCGGAGATGGCCGTTACCGATATCCGGGCCACTCAGACCGCCGCCATGTTCGAGAGCGCTTTAATGACGATCCAATTTAACGGTGATAGCACTTATATTATGGGCGGGATAACAAAGACACTCCCGGGAGGAGCAACCTCCGGGGCATATACGATAACCTTCAACTCATTCGGCGAGCCTACCGTAGGTGTTGGCACCTTTACTATTACCAGCGGGCCAGATAACAAGTCGATAACGATCTTAGCTCTAACAGGAAAAACAACGATAAATTGAGATCTATAATGAACTTTCATCACTTCTTTAGAACCGGATACAGGAATGGCGCCGGGTTTACGCTGATCGAGATCGCGGTAATGATCCTGGTGGCGGCTATCATCCTCCCGACCCTGATCCTCCCGTTCGTTGAAGGAGTATCTGAGCTGGATCAGCCAATGATAATGACCACGTTAACCTTCCTGGCCCAGGAGGAGATGGAGACGAGGGTCATCTGTCGTACTTACGACACGGTTGCCGGGTGGGCCAGTACCGCCATTGACGGGTTTCCCGATTACACCAGCGAATGCGCAATTGATGATACCGTCACCTTCGGTCCGGTAGTCGCTGGAGTTAGAAAGATTACCCTTCGAGTGACCTATAATGATCCTGAACTCGATCCGGATCCGTTTCTGGAGTTGGTGACGGTCAAAACAGACTGGGGAGCGCCTATGCCACCACCGTAGCCAACACCAACGCCAATATCATAGCCGATCACGACGGATTAAAAACAGATACGAGGCAACGTAATGAGATATCGTCACCATCATCGAAGTTCGGCCAAGGGATACTCCCTGATCGAGCTGGCACTGGTCATCGTTCTCATGGCTATCCTGGCCGGATTCGCATTTCAGGCTATCCTTAAGTCTGTTTCGATCTATGTCACATCTTCCCGGGATTATCTGATGGTATCTCAGGGAGGGAGGATCGCCATGGAGAAGATGATCCGAGAGGTCCGTGAGACGAATCCCGGGAGCATTGCGGTGGGCGGCGAAACTATCTCCTTCACCAAGCATATCGGAACGCCCGAAGACCCGAATCTAATGGTAACTTTCTCAAAAAACGGCAGCGAGATCGTGAGAACCACCACCGCGGGGACATTTGACCTGGTTGATAATATCTCCATCTTTAATCCAAGCCAGGACATCGGCACCAAAGTGGTCACGATTGATTTTACCCTATCGAAAGAAAATACCACTATCCGCATGAGATCCGCAGTCTGGCCACGACAACCTGCTCCTGGCGGCGGCATCCCAACACCAACACCAATACCAACACCAACACCCTAAAAACAGAAGAATGACTGGGTATATCGAAGGAATATATATAATGAATCAGCGTTCTAATATAACAAAGAACTCGGAAAACGGGTTGGCACTAGTCGCCTTGATCGCGATCATGCTCATTATCGGGATCGTCGCATATACATTCGTCAATATTATTTCTACCCAGCTAATATCCCAAGAGGCGCCTTTTAATTCCATAAAATCATTTTATATTACCGAGGGGGCATTGGAGATAGGAAAGAAGTATATTTCTGATCAGAATGGAACAAGACCGGCGGGATGGCCTCCCGATACCGTTATCCCCCTCTATGATGATGAACCCATGGGAGACGGGACATTTGACCTCAGTATCAACTGGCCGGCAACCGGTTCTATCACTCTCAACGCCACCGCCAATGTGGATTGATTTAAATAAATTTTAAATAAATTTAAATACTTGACAAATCAATAATTTCGCCTTATATTTATGTATGGGTAGATGTTTGAAACAGTAATAATTTTGAAAAGGAGGTCGCAAATGAGAATGCTGCCGGGAGTTTGGGGGTCGGTGGTATTCTGTCTGTCCCTGTTCTTTATCTTTTTGCTTAGCAACCCCGCCTGGGGAGAAGCAACCAGAAGATTGGCCGAGCAGGTCGATCTGCCGACCAAAGGTGGCGGCGAGGGCGGCTTCATCCCGCCCGGGGCCGGCGTCTTCGGAAAGGCCAAGTTCCAGTTTTCCGGATCCGGCGGGTGCTACTCCTACGATCCGAGGGTCTACTCCTCTCCCCCCAGCAATATCAGCCAGATGGGACCGGGTCACTGCGGGAGCAATGAACATATCTACTTCGATGGATCGTCCACCGTTAGCGGCCATGTGAACGTTCCCCAGTCGATTGTGGACGAGGTCGCGGGGGGAAACTTCACCCATCTTCAAGGCGGTTGGTCCTGCTCCGTAGGAACAAAGCTCCCCGTCGGGATGACCGGAGAAGAGGGAGATTTGCGGGAGTTTCAGGGACCCCGTAATACTTCCCAACTCCAGGGCTGGAAACCAAGCGAGTGGCCGCCGGAGGGTACGTATAACTCGGGCACCCCCTGCTGGCCGTACGATCCGGGCTATGCCGCCTTTCCGGTCGTCGATCCCCAGTGGGACAAAGACGGAGACGGGGATACCGACACGGCCGATTATGACTACTTCGTCACTCAAGGCGGCTTTGCCGCTGAACGAGGAGGCGGAGGCGGCGAGATTTCCTATACCGCGAAGGACGATCCCACGATTATGGTGATGGACAAAGGAGTTCTAGTCCCGGCCAGTGAGGGGCAGGATTACTATATCGACGAGAACCATAACTTCGTCGGGACCTGGAAGACAGTCTACTTCACCGGGACACAATATCGATTCAATAACTTCCAAAGCGGGGCGAGTCAGTCCTATCACTACACCGGTAACATGGACTTTTACTGCGAAAACTTCCATCATGGGGGGAGCAATAACATGCTCCTTGACCCCAACGCGAGCATCGTCATGGCGGTGAAGAACAGCATCGTATTTGATGGTGAGTCGGACTTCAATGTTGGTGGGTCGTCCAGCCAGTTTGACGTGGTCTGTACCGGAACCACGGTCAATATCGGTGGGTCCGCGGACGGAACAGCCGGTTCCGTCTATGCCCCCAACGCCAACATAGTGATTGAGGGGGCCGGCTGGATCTACGCAGCAATCATCGCCAACAGCGTCGAGATCGGAGGAAGCCGCTCAATCTGCTATCCACTCAATTATCAAGGGCCGAACGGAGGAGCCGGAGGCAGTGGAGGTGGCGGCGGGGGTACGCCGATTAATCCCCCATCAAGAGAAGACTGGAAAGAGATAATCATCTCCGATTAACTATAGATAAAAGCATTGGTTCAATTTTATTACACCATAAAATAATATAACAGGGAGAAGTGCAATGAAAACTGTGCCGGGAGGATGGGCGGTGGTAGTGTTTTTCCTGATCACTCTCTTCATTCTGCCAATTAGCAATGATGCCCGGGGGGCATCGAGGAGCGTGACCGAGCATGTCGTACTGCCGACTGAACCCGGCGGCGGGAGTGGGGGATATTTCCCGCCCGGGACCGGTGTCTTCGGGAAGACCAAGTTCCAGTTGACCGGGTCTGGAGGATGCTACTCCTATAACCCGACCGTCTATCCTATACCCCCATCCAGCATCAGTAATATGGGACCGGGGCACTGCGGGAGCAACGAGCAGATCTATCTCTCGGGGTCGGTGACGGTCAGCGGGCATGTCAATGTCTCTCAGTCGATTATGGACGAAGTCCAGGGGGGTGACTTAACTCACCTGCAAGCAGGCTGGTCTTGCGGAGTTGGGAACAAGCTCCCGATTGGCACCACTGGAGAAGAGGGGGATGACCGCGAGTTTGCCGGACCCCGGAATACCTTCCCACTCCAGGGCTGGTGGCCGCCGGAAGGGACCTATAACTCGGGCACCCCCTGCTGGCCGTATGATCCCGGCTATGCCGCCTTCCCGGTCATCGATCCCCAGTGGGACAAGGATAATGACGGGGATACCGACACGACCGATTACGACTATTACGTCCAGCACGGCGGTTTTGCCGCGGAGAACGGGGGACCAACCGGTGAGATCTCCTACACCCAGAAGGACGACCCCACCATCTGCGTCATGGACAAGGGAGTCCTGATCCCGGCCAGCGAAGGACAGGCCTGGTACGACGACTACTACATCGACGAGAATCATAACTTCGTCGGGACCTGGAAGGAGGTCTACTTTACCGGAGATCAGTACCGTTTCAACAACTTTGAGAGCGGGGCGAGTCAATCTTACCATTACACCGGAAATATGGCATTCTACTGCGATAACTTCCACCATGGGGGGAGCAATGACATGCTCCTTGACCCTAACGCGAGCATCGTCATGGCGGTGAAGAACAGCATCGTGTTTGACGGCGCGTCGAACTTCAACGTGGGTGGAAGCTCCAACCAATTTGATGTGGTCTGCACAGGGCCCACGATCGATATTGGGGGGTCCGCGAACGGGACGGCTGGCAGCTTCTACGCCCCCAACGCGGACATGGTAATCGAAGGGGCCGGCTGGATCTACGCGGCGATCATCGCCAACAGCGTCGAGATCGGAGGAAGCCGGTCGATCTGTTATCCGCTCAATTACCAGGGGCCGAACGGTGGAGCAGGTGGCGGGGGCGGCGGGGGCGACGGGGGCGATGGCGGTACACCGGTTAATCCCCCATCAAGGGAAGACTGGAAGGAGATTATCGTCTCCGATTAATCCGGTTTAAGCATGCTTATAGGCGTGCTTAAACCGGATTGTGTAAAAAATACAGGGCTGAGGCCCTGTATTTTTTTCTACCAATCCATTCCGGAATTGTAAATAATTAAAACGTTACTGTGGGATCCCAACATTTTTAATGTCGTGGACCCACAGATAATCAAAGATATTCCAAGACAGTCCGTCATGTCTAACCCGGTCAATCATCGTAAAGTCAGTAGATTTCTTCGCCCCGCCGTGATTTGTTTTCTCTGGCTGGTGGTGATGGTGGTCTTCTTTCATAAGGAGATCATTCCCTCCTTGGCCGGGAGTTCTTCCTCCATCCCCCTCCTTCAGGCCGGACTTCCCGACCTGGTGGGGGATGAATGGATGGGGATCTTCTTCAATGGTCGGCAGACCGGCTACACCCATACCGTTCTCTACCCCTATCGGGAGGAAGGGTTTTACGGTTCCGCCCTCGACAGTACCATCTGGCTGGAGGTCTCTTTTCAAGGCCGGACAAACCAGGTTCATATTCATAGTTTCTGCCTGATCGCCCCGGGCGGGGAAATCGAGCGACTGAACGTCTCCGTTAAGTCCGCCGCTCCGCCTTTCAACCTGAAAGCCCGGCTGGAAGATAATCATTTAAAGGTAATAGCCAGTTACGGCGGGAAGGAGAAAGAATTAACCTTCCCCCTCCCCAACCCTTCGCTTCCGCTTTACGCGCTCACCCCCTTCTTTTCTCTTCGTCCTTTAAGAGAGGGAGAGTCCTTCTCCATTCCCACCCTGGATCCTCTGGCCAGCCTGTCCGCGGGGCGGCCGGAATCGGGGAATATCCGTTTCGAAGTGACCGAGAAGACGGAGGATGGTTACCGGTTGCTGGCTTTCTATGGCGGGATGACAGTCGATATACGTCTGGACACGACCGGGAAGGTGCTGAAGATCGCAACCCCGCTCGGGTGGATGTTGGTGAAACAAAGCTCGGATGAGGTTATGGCATACCTGGAGAATACCGAAAAATATGATAAAGACAGATAAACTAACCAAGGTCTTCGGGGATAAGACGGCGGTCAGGGACCTGAACCTGGATATACCGAGAGGGGAGCTGTTCGCCTTTATCGGACCGAACGGGGCCGGGAAGTCCACCACCATCAAGATGCTGGTCGGGCTCCTCCTGCCGACTCGAGGGAGGGCCTTAATCGGCGGATATAATATACAAGAGAACTCGGTTGAGGCGAAGAAGCTGATCGGCTACATCCCTGATTTTCCCTACCTTTACGAAAAGCTCACCGGCCGGGAGTTCCTGCGATTCGTTGGCCGGGTCTACGGCATGGACGACAGAAGCATTGTCGAATCGATCGAAGAATATCTTGATCTCCTCGGACTCCGCGATCAGGCGGATGAATTGATCCGGAGTTATTCCCACGGTTATCGTCAGCGATTGGTCTTCGCTGCGGCGTTTCTTCATGATCCACGGGTCTTGATCATCGATGAGCCAATGGTGGGGCTCGACCCCAGGACCGCGCGGTTGATCAAGGATAACCTGATAGAGCGCTGCCGGAGGGGCGCCGCTGTCTTTATGTCGACTCACACCCTGGCCGTTGCCGAGGAGATCGCAGATCGGGTCGGTATTATCCATGAAGGGGAGTTGATCGCCTGCGGGAGTCTGGGGGAATTGAGGAAACAGAGCGGGGTAGACGGGCGGTTGGAGGAGGTGTTTTTAAAGTTGACGAAAGAAGAGGACAAAGAAAGTGAACTAAAGTGACTAAAGTGACTAAAGTGACTAAAGTGACTAAAGTGACTAAAGTGACTAAAGTGAGCAAAATACAAATTAGAATATGGGATTTTATCTTTATGCGTTATTTATTTCTTCTTCGGCGGGATCAATTGAGGAATGGTCTTCGCGAATTGCTAAAAAAGGGGCGGATGAGGTTCTTCATCGGCGTTTTCGTTCTCCTGGTGGTCGGGGCGGGGATCTTCGCTGGTTTCTACCGGAGTTTTCTCTTCCTTCAAACTTTTCTGGGGGTGGGAGAGATTCTGATCGACCGGCTGATCTATCTTCTGACCTTTGCTCTCTTTATTATGCTGACCTTCAGCAATACGGCAATCTCTTTCCAGCTTCATCTCAAGGGCGACGAGACCGCCTACCTCCTTACCCTCCCCCTCCCCCACTCTATCGTATTCCGGTTCCTGCTCCTGGAAGGGATCTTCTTGAGCACCTGGGCCACAGTCTTCCTCATCTTTCCCGTGATTCTGGCTTATGGGCTGACCCATCAACTCTCTCTCTATGCCTACCTCTCGCTTCCCTTCTTCGCGGCCGGGTTGGCCATTCTGGCCGCGTTGATTGGAATTCTGATCGCCGCTTTGATCCCGCGCCTATTAATGTTGAAAAAGACCAAAATAGCGATTATCATAGTAATTATCTCGATCGCCCTCTCCGCTCCCCTCTGGCATAAACTAATTCCCGCCGTTGCACCTGACACCGGGCGGGATGTACTCCTCCTCAACAAGCTGCTCGATCATAGCCGGATCACACTCAGTCCCCTTCTTCCCGGGTTCTGGGCCGCGGAGGGATTTATCCAGGCCGCAAAAGGAAGAGTTGTCAGGTCGCTCGGATTTCTCGCGGTACTGACGGTCAACGCTCTCTTGGCCTGGCAGGTCGTCGAGCTGACTGTTGAACGAACATATATTAAAACCTGGTCTATCTATCACAGCCGTAGAGCGCCGAAGAAGAAAAAGTTACACCGTAAGGGGAAGGAAGCGTTATCGGCAGTCTTTTCCTTCCTCCCCTCTCCCACCCGGGCGCTCCTGGTCAAGGACCTGAAGACATTTCTCCGGGAACCGGCCCAGTGGCTCCAGGCGGTAATCCTCTTCGGACTTTTAACTATCTATATTCTGAATATCAAGAACATGCCTCGTAACGTCTATCAACCCTTCTGGAAAAACCTGATTACGTTTTTCAACATGGGGGCTACTTCGCTGATCCTGGCTACACTAACCACCCGCTTTGTCTACCCTTCGTTCAGCCTGGAAGGGCGGACGTTCTGGGTGCTGGGTCTGACTCCAATTCGAAGATCGGCCATCTTCCGGATCAAGTTCTGGTCCAGCTTTATCGCGGCAGTTGTGGTTACCGTGCCATTGATGCTCCTCTCCAATCACATACTGGAGGTCTCCGGCTTGATGACGCTGATTACCTGCGGGGCGATAGTATTGATGGCGGGGGTACTGGTGAGTTTAGCGACCGGGCTGGGAACAATCTTCCCTCAATTCACCGAAGATAACCCGGCCCGGATCGCTTCGGGATTCGGCGGGACCCTCAACCTTATACTCAGCCTGATCTATATCTCGCTTATGGTCGGCGCGCTGGCACTCGCATGTCACCCAGGGGAAATGGGGACGGCCGCCGGTCATTCCCTAACCCCCGTGCTCGCGGTGGTCTTCGTCCTGCTTCTTTCCATCCTGGGGAGTTACCTCCCGTTTAAGCTGGGTATCCGGGCACTGGAGAAATGTGAGTTTTAACTTGCTCAACGAATCATCCCCGCCTTTTCTTTCGCCTTCTCCAGGCAGTCGCGGGCAGCGGCAAAATCCGGGTTTAATTTCAGCGCCCGGATGAGATGATCGACCGCTTCTTTATACTCTCCCCGCCGGAATCTCAAGCCTCAACGCAGCAAATCATTCCTTATGTGGACCGGCAAGTTCCCCTGGAAGATGAGGGTATATTCATCCTGATGGGTTTTTAGGAATTCAAAAACGATTTCCCGCCATCCAGGGGGATAGTTCCGGTCTAGATTCAGGAAACAGACACAGGCCGGGGGATTTCTCCGCAATTCCCCCGCGAAATAATCCGGGCTGAAATATCCCCGCGCCTTTTCATCTTCCCCGATAAAATTTATGAACGTCGGCCTCTCGTCATACGTGACAAACGTTTCATCCATCCGGAAAATAGGATGGCCAAACCAGATGCCGACCACCTTTTCATCTTCGGGAATTATCTCCAGTAAATCCTGGATATGACATAAAGTTTTCATGGTTGAATATTTCTTACTGGGGGATAATGCTAAGTACTGTCTATCTGGAGCCCGGGGACACGGGAGGGTTCCTGACAATTCTGTCACGGCGATTGGGAAAGTCAATGTCCCAGCCGTGAGAGCAACCAGTATCAGGAGAAACATAATTATGCTCTGCCATCGTCGGTAACATACCAAAAAATATATATACGGTGTAAACAGAAGCAATACCAGTATCACGGGAGCAAGGTATTGTTCGAAATGCGGATTCAATCCGGGGAGAGAACAAATGACCCCTCCAAGGGCGCCACATCCCGTCCAGGCAGCCACTCCGGATTGACGGAAAGAAAACCGACCCCAAGCCGCTATTCCCGCGATCATGAGAAGGATTATATAGCCATACCGGGCAGCGAAGAACAGCGCCCCCTTACGGCTGAAGATTGCCGCGGTTAAAATAATCCCGGATTTATATCGTAACATGAAGAGATGCGCCCGGTAAAGATTCTCCCAGAGCGAATATCCGGACAACAGGAAAACGCTTTCAGTAAAAACCAAAGCCACCGCGGATCCGGCCGCGATCATAGACAAGATTTTTAATAACCCGCAAAAATGCCGCGCGCAATAAATATAATAGCCTGCTCCCGCCCCCAGAAGAAGAAGTCCGTATTTTGGAGTAAACATAACCGATAAAAGCGCCAGGGCCGCTATAAGACCGATTCGGATTAAATTCGGCTTCATGAACATTATCACCATGGCCGCGATCGCCGGCAGAACGGCAAAATGGTCAATGCTGTATTCCGAGAAGAATGCTCCCAAATCCGGATCAAACAGGACCAGAATAAACGGGATGAAACCCCACAACCATTTTCCCGTAACCCGTCTCCCGTGAAAAGTGAAAATTCCCCACAGTAATATAATGAGGAGGGTGTTGAAAATTCTCAGCTCAAGAACAAGATACGCGGTGGTGGGGAACAGCCGGAAGAACGGCAATGTAAATATATACCCCAGGATTGGGTAGGTGCACCAGAAATCAACATGCGGTTGGAGACCTTTCGAAAGCAGCCACAAGTAATGGAGATGAAGACATTCATCAAAATAGGGGAAGTGAGCCAGAACGCGCAACTGAATTACCAACAATCCTAATAGGAGAACCGGAAAAGCCAGGTAACTGTTGAGCTTATCCAAAAATTTTCCGTTTATTTTCATGGAAACAGGTATCTTATTTTTTCGCTCCGCCCCAAAGCATTACTCGGGAAAAAATAAATAAGATTATCGATCCTCTTCATTAAAACACCTTCATGAATTTCTTCAATTGCTTCTCTTCCCGTCGAGCCTGTTCCCATCTTCCCAATTTATTTAAAACCAATATATATTCCTCAAAAGTGTTTTTCGCTTCTTCTCTCTCTCCCAGAATCAGTTGAGCTCGGGCCTTGAGCAGATATGAGTATGCCATGGCCGGATTAACTATTATTGATCTATCACAGAATTCGATTGTCTCCTGAAAATTACCCCGTTTAAAATAATAGTCAGCCAGCATATGATAAAATAATTCACTCTTCCCCTGCTTCTTAATAGCTTCATTCCAGATGGTCGGGCTATCTTTCCAGAGACGGCAACGGTGCGCGCTTAAGATAGCCAGGGAAAGGATAATTGCCGTCCAGAGAATAATAATACCATATCTCCTTATTCTTCTCGGCCCCTGCCGCATAAGCCGATAAAATATCCATCCCCCGATATAAAAAAGTCCCGCGCCAGAAAGATAAATAAATCTGTGCGCCACCACCTCGACCCCGGCAAAAGGGATAAATCTCAATACCGGGAATAATGTGATAATAAAAAAAACCGCGCCCCGGACAAGGGATCTGTTGCCTCGATACAACCATAATCCAATCAGCAGAGAGAAAATGAGGAAGAAAGAAAAGAAGAAGGGCGGTTCCCAGAAATTGATGCTCTTCGGAAAGATGTAGATCGGTGATAGATTGAAGGGAAGAATCAGATGAAGGAGATAAAACTTACAATTCCCGAACATTAAAATTACGTTCTCAAAACTAAAATCGAGGTGAGCGGCGCTCCCAGGTTCGCGGACCACCTGCATTCTCAGGGCAAACCAGCCGGTCGTCAGGGCCAGGAAAATAAATGGCAATATCCCTTTGAGTTCCCGGCTGGTGATTCTCTTTTTTTCAGAGTAAATCCACAAGAGTAGAATCACCGGCAGAGTTATCGCTAAAGCTTTAGATAACAGCGCACAGATGAAAAATAATAACGACAGAAGATACAAACTTTTCTTTTTATCGCTCTGGAAAAAGTAATACGAAAGAAAAGACGCAAGGTAGAAACAAATAAAGAGAAGGTCTTTTCGGGCCGAGATCCAGGCCACCGCCTGGACCTGGAAAGGGTGGACCAGAAAGAGGAGCGAACCCGCCAGGGCCACCGGGATTTTATCGCTCAGCCGGTAAAAGAGAAAAAAGACCAACCATCCATTGATCAGGTGAAGAATGAGACTGTGGAGGTGATAGGGATACGGGTTCGGGCCGAAGAGATGGTATTCGAAGAAGAAGATCGCCGTCACCAGTGGGTGATATTCACTCACCACCGAGGTGGTGAATATCTTTCCCAGGTTCCGGGCGGAAAATCCCCGGACCAGGGGATTTTCCAGAAGCTGGGCCGGATCATCCCAGTTAATAAAGCTGTTCTTTAGAATGGGAGAAAATGTGACTGAGCCTACAATCAGCAAAATAATCAGGGACAACTCAATCTTAAAATTTTTACTTCTAAAATTTTTACTTCGCAAAAATTTTAACTGATTTTTTTTCATGATTGTATCTTTTGTGGGAGCCACGCCCCGGTGGGGCGATTATCGGGGCTGGAAGCCCCTCCCATAGACAATTTATTGAAGTTATTCCGCCGCCGCCAGATTATTGCGGACGGACTGGAGATTCGGGTCCAGTTTCAGCGCCCGTCTCCATTGAGCCCGGGCTTCATCCCCCCTCCCTTGGTTGGCGTAGATAACTCCCAGATGATCGTAGCCGAGAGCATAATCCGGGTTTAAATCAATCACTTTCCGGGCATAATCCTCCGCTTCTTCCCAGTAATGCTGAGAAGCAAATAGCTCAGCAAGGTAATCATAAACAAGGTAATTATAGGGGGTTAACTTCAGCGCCGATTCATAATCCTTCAAAGCCGGCACCACCTCTCCCTCCCGATAAAAGAAACGGCCGCGAGTATAAAACGCGCGGGGGAACCAGGGATAGATCCGGATGGCATTTTTCAGAGTCCGCAGCGCCTCATCCTTTCTCCCCTGTTCCCACAGCGCTTCCGCCAGGTTAGTATATACCGCCACCGTCGTCGAGGGCGTAGAAAACGATTCAAGAGCCATCCGGTAGTATTCCTCCGCCCGCGGAAAGTTACCTTTTTCAAGATATGTGCTCCCCAGATTGCTCAGGGCGGTAACACTACCCGGAGAATAATTGAGAACGTCTTCCCATAATCGCCGGGGACTCCGCCAGACCCGGTTTCTTTTCTGGATCAATGTTCCCCAGCATAAAAAAACGATGATGAAACTGATATTAAAGAGCCACCGCCATCGCCCGGTTCGTAATCTTGATCCTGCCTTCAGCGCCAGAGTAGCTCCCACAAGCGAGAAACCCGCCAGGGGCAGATAGAGGTATCTATCGGACACAAGATGGGGTGTCCTAATTATATTTAAAAACGGGAGAAGAGAAATTATAAATATTCCCCAGCCCAGCAGCAGGAAGCGGGATTTGAAGATGCCGCTGAGGATACAAGCTGTTCCCAGGCAAACAAGAAGGCAGAGCCAGAGCAGAGGAAGAGTGAAGACGCCCCCGGAGAGGGGAAGAGTATAATCAAGGCAAAGATTAACGGGTAAGAACGCCACTCTGAGATAATGAAGAAAGGAGGAGACAATCAGAGTCAACCCGCCGGTGGTCAATGACACAGCATCAGGCGCCGGGCCGACCCGGTTCATGATTCCGAACCTGATCATCACCCAGATGCCGGTGGTTAATAAGTAACCGCACCAGAAAAAATATCGCCGGCGCCGACCGGGGAAGGAAAATACTAAGCACTGAAGAAAGAGCCACACCGGAAGAACAATGGCTGGTTCCTTGCTGGCGAGCGACAAAATATAAAACAAGAGGGAGATGGAATACCACGCTCCGCCGCTATTGCCGGAGAGTGATCTCGTGGCCGCGATCAGGGTGAGCATAAACCAGAAGAACATCAGGGGTTCATCCAGAAACGAAATGCAGGTTATGGTCTCAGTCTGGGCCGGATGGAGGGCGAAGAGCGCGGCGCTGACTACCCGGATGTTTGATGGAACTCCCAGCAAACGAAGGTAAAAATAGAGTAGAATAACGTTCGCCAGGTGGAGGAGAAGTTTGAAGAGATGATAGCCCCAGGGATTCAAACGCCAGAAGGCATACTGGGGAAAATAAAACGCCACTGTAATAGGGCGGTAGCGCTTGGGAGAGAGCTGGAAATAGTCGGCGGTAAAAAGCTTGGGGAGGAAGGCGGGATTTTTGATAAAGGCGCTCTCCACAATCTGGGGGAGATCGTCATAGACAAAAGGGACCTGGAAGGCGTTTCCGTAGGCGATCACGGTCGCCAAGCAGATCAATAACAGCCGAAACCATTCTTTTTTAAAAATCCAAAACATTGAAGTTGTCTATCTCCCACAACTCTATGTGGGAGGGCCTTCCCGGCCCGATTGCCCTGTCCCTGTGGGAGGGCTTTTAAAGCCCGATTGCCCGGCCTTTTGTGGGAGGGGTTTGTAACCCCGATTGTTCGGCCTCAGAATCGAGGTTGAAAACCTCTCCCACAGGCGATAGAAACCGGTAACCCAGCAATCCAGTCACTACTGGCAGCGTTATCTGAGCGGCACAGCCCGGAAAAATGCCCCTGACGACGGGAGAACAACCCAAAAACCACCCGATGCTGAGGAAGAGAAACCAGAGGCTGCTGGTAAATCCTACTGACGGGTGGCCGAGATTGAAGGCAATTTCACCTGAAGAGACAAAATGACGGGCAAAGACGACGTATATCCAGCTATCGTCTAAGGGAAATCCTATTGAACTATAGGTTAGAACCGGGGAGATATAGAGCTGGATGATCGCAAGTTCAGCCAGGATGACTAATCCGAACCAGAATGTTTTTCGATTGAAGTTCACCACGAAGATCACCCCCGTACGGTTACCCTACGGGGCGGAAAAAGGACACGAAGGAACTCTATTTTGTTCCATTCACTTTCCTTCGTAATCTTCGTGGTTTAACTGCTCTGGATTTACAGAAATTAGCACCTTCGGCGCAAATTTGGAGTGCGCAAGCTCGCTTGTGCTTTTCGTATAATCGCGGTAGCAAGCTACCGCACTCCAAAATTATTGTCAAAGATGCGGCTTTAGACGCAAAATTCCAAAGTACTAATACGGATTGGAGAAGTAATAGGCCATGAACAGAAAGAAGAGCCCGATGATGATGAAGATGATTCCCACCGAGATCCGGTACTTTAGTGTTTTGTGATCAGTTGAGACAATCTGGTTCAATAGTCCGCTTAACTTAATCAACATTCCGGGGGCAACCAGGAACAATATTCCCGATATCAACGCGATTAAACCTATTAAGATAAAAGCTGTCATCTCCTCCGACTCCTTTTCATCGCTTTGGTAATAGTCCGGCCTTGAAATTCACCTTTATTCCCTTCTTTCTCCTCCACCTTGCTCTCTTCTCCCTCTTCTTCTTCCGGTTTCTCCGGTTCGGGTTCTTTGGCGCTCTTATAGAGATAGGGTCTGACCTGATCGTCCTCAACATAACGAACATCTTCCAAGGCATCCGGAGGAGATTTCTCCAGCATAATCTTCTCGTAGGCGGAGAGTTCCATATCTTCCGTAACAATCCTGGCGGTGATAAAGATCAAAAGGTTGGTCTTTTCAAGCTTGGTATACTCTTCCTTAAAGAGGTAACCAAGGATGGGAATGTCACCCAAGAGAGGAATCTTGTCCTCCTGATCAACAGTTACGCTGGATATCAGACCGCCAATAACGATAGTATCTCCATCGTTGATTGTGACATTAGTATCAGCCTCGCGAATTTTGATAATCGGATAACTACTGTAGACCTGGTTGCCCTGATTGTCTACCGAGTAGGCATTTTCGTCCGTCGTACTCACCGCCGGGTGGATAATCATGTTGATGCGATCCCCGTCACCCTCTTCCCTGGCCCGAACCTGGGGAATCACCTTCAAGGTTATGCCGATCTCCTTCCATTCATCGACCGAGGTCCCCCCGACCGCGCCCCCACCTTCGGAACCGACCTCGGTCTTCAGGATCGGGTACCGCTCCCCGACGAATATCTTGGCCGCGTAATTCTCATGGACAATAATACGGGGGTTGGAGAGGATGACGATATTCCTGTCGGTTTTCATCGCGCTCAGCATCAGATTGAAGTCCGCCGCGCCCAGAACCGCTGAGTAGGCCTGCCCGGAAGTAGTCAGATTGGTCAGTGTGTCTGAGATAGTATTGACATACTTATCAATGATTGTATTTGTGTCGGTATTATCATAACCCTGCTTTTCGAAATAATCATGCACTTTTGTTACTGTGAGATCGCACGACTGGGAAGGTCCGGTATTACCATTTATTCCCCACTTTGATATATCCTTATTGGTGTAGTCATAACTTTGGTATCCTTCACCTGTGATTATATTGGTGATCTTGTTCTCATCACTCCACTCTATATTGTTGACGGTTTTATTCTCTTTCTCTCTCTTAAATTCACGACCAAATTTTGCTTCCAGGCCGCCCGCGCCAATCTGCCACTGGTTCAGAGCCTGGGTCCAGTTGATTCCAAGACGGAACTCCCGGTCAATCGGAACTTCCAGGACCTTGGCGTCGATCATGATCTGGGGCGGTCTCTGGTCGATCTTCTTGATCACCTTATCGACCCGGTCCAGGACGGTCTGGATATCCTGGACGATCAGGGTCCGGGAGCGGACGAACTCGGTGGCGGCTTTCTCCTCCGCCCTCGCGCCGAAGGTCTCGGTTGCCTCAAATTCGAACCCGGTATACTGCTTGGTCTGGAGGACCATCACCTTGCCCCGGGCGCTGATCATGGGCTCGATCGCTTCTTTGGCATCGTTGGCATCGATATACTTCAGTTTGAATATCTTTACCACTAAAGGTTCCGCCGCCTCTACTGCCACCCTCTTCTTCGCTTCCTCGATCGCCTTCTGAGCCGCGGCCGCTTCCAGGGCCGCCCCGGCGGCGTTCTCCTCCTGGATCTTCTCCATGGTGGTCACCCGCAGGATGTTTCCGCTAACCTGGTAGCTCAAACCCTGATCCACCAGGATCGTATCCAGGGCGTTGATGATCTTGACGTTAGTGAAGTCGACCGTGACTTTTCCCTGGACCTCCGGCGCCAGAGTTATGTTGAAGTTATAGGCCTTGGCCAGGCTCCTTAGAACAACCCGGATGTCCTCATTCACGAACTTTAAGCTGCCCCGTTTCTCCAGTTGTTCTTTCAATGAGATATCGACAGGCTCGTCCTCCGCCGGGGGGAGAATGGTGGGGGGCTCCGCTTTTTTCAACGGAACCGGTTTCGCGTGCTCATCCTCCTTCGGGCTTACCTCTCCGGCAAGAGAAGAGGGGATGGCTCCGTCCCGCGCTACGGAGGAGAATTCATTCTTGATGTCTCCCTGAACCGGATCGGCCGGGTGCTCCTCTTGCCGCAGTTCCTGTTTAATCTTCTCCATCGCCAGGATAATTTTTCTATCCATCCCGGGGGCCGCTTTAAGGGGTTGAGACGGGATCAGGTTAAGTCCCATAGAAAGAGCAATCAAAATCAGAATTGAGGTATGGATCGGCAGTCCGGTTATTTTTTTCATCTGTTTAGTCCTCGGGCATGGTAAGTATATACGACTGTCCATCTTTTTCCAATGTTATCCCATAATTTCCCACTTTAATCAGCAGGTATCCTTCAAACTCTTCTCCCACCCCGACAATGGCGCCGTTTATAGTGGCGGCCCGGCCGGGGATAACCCCTGAGAGCGTGAAATCTTTCCAGTCACTCGACTGTTTATCATTTTTAGTCACCGGGGGAGGCTGAAAAGGATCTCTCCCCCACGGTTCATCGGCAATAGTGTTCTGCATCCGGACCAACTTCTCATTCAGAGGGGGGAGTACTCCCCAATCCGATTTCGCGGCGACCGGCTTGGTTGAAACCTCGACCGTGGCAGCAGCCGGGGCCTGTGTTTGTGCCTCTACCTCTGTCTTCTGACCCGCTGACTTCTTTTTCTTCGAGACGGTGCTAAGACTATTATATAGAACGAAGGCCAGGACCGGGATCAACACGATAATAAAGATTTTTTCTTTCTTCTTTTTATCCATTATTTTTTTCCTTCGGAAAAAATACTAAGAAACAGTTCCCCGCCTTAAAAATTCATGGATAGTTACCGGATATCGGGCCGGCTCAAATAAGTTGTTAACTCCAACTCCACCTGGAGATTATTCTCTTCCCCCTTCGAAGCCGGTAGGTTGTGATTGGCCATGATCGCCAGATCGGAGACGGATATTATAATCGGCAAGTTGGCAATATGCTCCAGGAACTCTCCAAGAACCCGGTACGGGCAACGGGCGGAGATATTGATCTCATATACTCGCAGGGTGCTTGCTTCATCCTCAATCGGTACTTCGGCGGTATCCCGCCTCGAGATCTTAAACCCGACTTCCCGCGCGGCCTCCGTAATCGCCTGATAGATAAGTTCGATTGTTCTTGGATACTGCGTCTCCAGACGCTCCAGCCTCTCTCGCGCGGTCGCTATCTTGGCCCGAATCGTGGGGATATCGGCTTTCTTCAATTCCACTTCAGCAATTTCCTTGTCGAGCGCTTTTGCCTCTTTCTGAAGCCGTTCAAGCTTTCCGGAAACCGGGCCCAAGACAAAGAGCCGGAATATAACCAGGAGAAACACCACTCCAAATAAGATGCCCAATGCTTTCAGCGTATAATTCATAATTTAGCTCACTACTTTAATTTAGTGAACCGACTGCCGCAAGCAGTCGGTTCAGTAAATTAAAGTGCAACGAAAACTGAAGGTGCCTTTATCGATATCCTCCGAGATCTTCTCCACATCTTTGAAGAATGGTGAATTCTCTACTTCAACAATGAATTGAGTCGCCCCGGAATGAAGAGACGAATCCGGATCGTGTACCCGCCCGCTGCAAAGAATGCGCTGGAGACCTTCCCCCTCTTGAGAGATGATCTCGGAGAGGATGGCGGTGGGCGGAGTAATCCGGCTGAACTCTTTCAGAATCCCTTTCCAGTTCGGTTGGCGGAGGGAGGAATAAAAACCGACTTTTTCCCGGGCAATCAGTTGGGTATGCAAACCCGATAGCTCTTTATAAGGTCCCAGTTCCCCTTTCAGGATGTCTAATTGTTTTTGTTTTATCGCTACAATCTTTTCTTGCTGGGGGATCAGGGCGGCTTTCGAGCGATAAAATAGAAAACTAATAATAAATAAGGCCACTACCGGAACCAGGATCAGGATCTTGCGACGGAGAACATTTTGCAGAATCTTATCCAGTGGGGGGACGAAATTAACTTCCCATCTCCGGCTTAAGGAGAGCGCCACCGCCCGGGCTAAACGAGGAAAGAGAGCTTGCGCCGTCTCATCGGAAGAGAGCGACTCGTGAAATCGGATCCGGTTGGAAATCCCGATCAGCTTAACCGGGGGACGCAGTCGTTCTCGAAAGAATTTATCGAAACCGGTGAGCAAAGCGCCGCCGCCACAGAGATATACCCGGCTTACTTCTTCTTCCCGATAGAGCTGGCGGTAGTATTCCAGAGAGCGTTTGCTCTCCTTGACGATCTTCTCCAGTACCGGGCGAACCATTCCCGCGATCTGGGAGATCGTAAGAGTATCCTTTAAAGTTTGGGTGCCGTTGGACTGGAAGAGATCAGCTGTCTTTTTTATCTCCTCAGCTTCCTTCCATGAAATCCCATCCCTGACACCAAAGGTCTGGCCGGCCTGAATGATAGCCTCGGTAATATGCGTTCCACCGGTCTCGAACTCCCGGCTAAAATGGAGGATGTCTTCTTTATAGATGGAGACCTGAGTATGGGTCAGGCTGATATCGACTACCGCCACTGCCCCGTTAGCATCCGGGGAGGGCAATATATTAATATAATCTTTCCAGACAAATGGGAGCGAAGGCAGCGCGGCTACCTGGAGACCAGCCTCTCTCAGGAACCCCAGAATACGGCTGACGGTCTCCCGGCTTACCGAAGTAACGATGTAATTTAACTTTCCTCCGGGGCGCGCTGTCTCACTCTCCACAGCGGTGTGCCGGATCAATGCCTTATCGATGTTGAAGGTTACCCTTCTGCCGGCTTCCAGCCGGCAGGCGCTATCCAACTCCGCCTTCGGCATCCGGCTCAACTGAATCAAGCCGGTATTTACCTGGTTTCCCCGGAGGGCACAGACCACGTTTTCCTTCCCAGCCCTGGTTTGGGAAAATAATTCTTTTAACCGTTTGGCGAAGTTTTCATTCTCAAAGAGGCTCCCTCCCCCCGGACCCGGCTGAAATTCCTGTATAGCGTATCCTCCGATCTCCCACCCATCCGAGACCGGGTAAAGCTGGATCAATTTAACCGATGAAGAACCGATATCCAGTCCCAGAAAGGCGTTCCGGCGCCGGGAAAAACTACCTCCCATGATCAACTTCCCCGGTGTTGTTGTCGGCCGCGGGGGCACGGAAGGCGCGCTAAGCGCCGCTTTTAGTTGGCTTTCTTTTTCCCCGGTTGATGGGGGCGGTAACATTCCGGGTGGAGGAGAGACAGGTTTGTTTTTGGCGCCGGGTTTCTCGGCCCGTCCGTTGTTGATATCTTCCAGCCCCGCGAAGATGGAAGATATATCTTTCTGCAAACCTGATTTTTTCTTTTCCTCGGGCATGATTATTTTGAACCGCTGAATTGAACCGCAGAGACGCAAAGAACGCAAAGGAAAAACTGCTATAGTTTATTTCGTAAATTAGACAAGCTTATTGATAACATCCCATTTTCTTGAGCTGGTCGGCTATTTAACAATTGTCACATTGCGAGGGAGGTACGACCGAAGCAATCTCCTTTAAAACCGGAAGAGATTGCTTCGTCGTTCGTTCCTCATTCCTCGCAATGACTCGGATTTTGGGGGTTTCGTTCAGTCACTATTTAAGAAATGTATCTTTGATATTGTTTCAAATCATTCAAACTCTTATTTTTTCCTCTGCGTTCTCTGCGTCTTCGCGGTTCATTATTTTTTGTTTTTCAAGAATCTCATCGGCCAGACGGCCGTAGTCCTCCGCGCCCCGGGAACCCGGAGCGTAGATATGTATCGGCTCATTGGCACTGGGAGCCTCCGCCAATTTTGAATTAACCCTTATGATCGTGCGGAGAATCCGGGAACTGAAATAATCCTTTAAACCTTTGAGAACGTCCCGGCTGATGGAAGTTCTCCCGTCATAAAATGTGGGCAATATCCCCAGGATCGCCAGTTGATAGTTAAGACGACTCTTAACAATATCAATCGTATGGAATAGTAACTTCATCCCTTCCAGAGCGTAGTAATGGGCTTGAATAGGGATCAGGACCTCATCCGCCGCCGCCAGGGCGTTTATGGTCAATAGACTTAAAGAAGGCGCGCAGTCAATAGTTATATAATCATATCCATGGATGATGGAAGAAGTTTTATTCTTTAAGACGCTCTCCCTCCCCATAATATTAGCCAGGTCAAGATCGGCCCCGGAGAGGAGGATAGTGGCGGGAATTATATCGAGATTATAAACCCCGGTTGGATAAATCGCCTCCGCGATTTCAAACCCATCATCTGTCAGGATCCGATGAATGCTTCTCCCCGGATCAACCTCAATACCCAGGCCCAGGGTGGCGTTGGATTGCGGATCAAGATCGATGAGCAGTACCCGAGCCTCCCGGGCCGCCAGACAGGCGCTCAGATTTACGGCGGTAGTGGTTTTTCCGCACCCACCTTTCTGATTGACGATCGCGATAATCAAGTGAAATCTTTCTCTAAAAAGGTTTCAGTGAAGGGACCATCTTGGCCCCATTTATTTCAGCTCCAATCTCTGATCATCCCTCCTTAAACTTCTCCGGTATATCACGGAAACTGTCCATATCCTTAACGTGCCCGATGGCTTCTTCATAGCTCACTTTTTCGTTAAGAACCAGTTCTTTCAGAGACTGATCCATGGTGTGCATTCCATATTGGGCGCCGGTCTGGATCTGGGTGGGGATCTGATGGGTCTTATGTTCCCTGATCACGTTTCTTACGCCGGGGGTTCCAATCATAACCTCGGTCGCCACCACGCGCCCCGCCCCGCTCTTCATCGGCAGCAGAATCTGGGCCATTACACCCTGGAGACAGCCGGCCAGTTGGATCATGATCTGTTTCTGCTGCGCGGGAGGAAAGACATCTATCAACCGGTCGATCGTCTGGGCGGCGTCCGGGGTATGGAGACTGGATATAACCAGATGCCCGGTCTCCGCCGCGGTGATGGTGGTGGAGATGGTCTCCAGATCACGCATCTCCCCGACCATGAGCACATCCGGATCCTGGCGCAGTACGTGCTTGAGAGCGTTTGCAAAAGAATGCGTATCAGACCCCACTTCCCGCTGCTTGATGACGCTCTTTTTATTGGTATGCAGATATTCAATCGGATCTTCGGTGCCTATGATCAGGCAACTCCTCTCCCGGTTGATCAGATCGATCATGGCCGCCATCGTCGTGCTCTTGCCGGTCCCGGTCGGCCCTGTGATCAAGACCAGGCCGGTGGGTTTTCGGGCCAGTGACTTGACCACTTCGGGAAGTCCCAGCGTATCGATATGGGGAATCTCCATCGGGATGGTACGGAAGGCCGCCTCCACGTATCCTTTCTGCATATGGACATTTACCCGGAACCGGCTGAGCCCGGGTAAGTAGAGGGAGAGGTCGAGCTCGAGGTCTTTTTCGAAGCTCACCTTCTGACTGTCGTTAAGGACCCCGTAGATAAGGGATTTAGTATCATCCGCGGAAAGGGGAGGAAAATCTGTCCGGATCAGCTCACCGTCAATCCGGATAATGGGAGGTTCCCCGGTGGTGATATGAAGATCGGATGCTTTCTTGCTGACGACCAGTTCCAGGATCTCTTTGAGATGCATAAATTAGCTCCCGTAGTCTATCCCGATTCATCGGGGGTCACTACTTTATCTGAATAAACTTTCGAACTTTAGTCACTTTAGTTCACTTCGAACTTCAGTCACTTTAGCTCACTTCAAACTTTAGTCACTTCGAACTTTAATCACTTTAGCTCACTTTAAAAGTATCCGTCCCGGTAAATATCCCCTTGATCGCCAATTCCAGGAGTTCGGGGTTGGCCGAGTTCTCCATCGCGTCCTCGTAGCTGATCTTACCATCTTGATAAAGCTTCAAGATGGACTGATTGAAGGTCTGCATGCCGGATATCTTTCCCGCTTCGATGGTCTTGTGCAGTTCTTCCGTCTTGCCCTCCATGATCTGTTTTCGCACGGTCGGGGTGGTGATCAACACTTCACATGCCGGCACTCTCCCCTCCCCGTCTTTCCGGACGATCAACCGCTGGGCGACTATCCCCCGGAGGACGAAGGAGAGCTGCGTCCTGATCTGAGGGTACTGGTAGGCGGGGAAGAAATTAATAATCCTCTCCAGGGTCTGGCTGACCTCAATCGTGTGCAGGGAGCTGATGACCAGGTGTCCTACTTCCGCCGCCATGATCGCGCTGGTCATCGTCTCCAGGTCCCGCATTTCTCCGATGACGATAATGTCAGGCGCCTGTCGGATGACATATTTCAAAGCGGATGGAAAGCTCCGGGTATCATATCCCACTTCCCTCTGATTGATTATGCATTTGTCTTCCCGGTAGGTGAACTCAACCGGGTCTTCAATCGTAATGATATGTTTCTTCTTCTGCCGATTAATATAATTGATCATGGCCGCTAGTGTCGTACTCTTGCCCGATCCGGCGGCGCCGACGATCAGAACCAATCCCCGGGGCTGCAACGCGAGTTTCTCCATAACTTCTACCGGTAGGTTGAGATCGGCAAATGTCTGCACCTCCCGCTTGATTCTCCGGCAGACGAACGCCATCGCTCCATGCTGGTAAAATAGATTGATCCTGAATCTGGGTCCTTTCCTTAGTGCATACGCGACATCCATCTCCCGGTCATTTTCCAGTAGACGGAGTTGTTTTTCATCCAACACATGCCGGGCGAACCTCTCCATGTCATTCTCGGTGAGGGGAGGATGTTCGGAGTATGGTATTATCTCCCCGTTGATTCTCAGGTTCGGCGGCTGGCCGGCCTTCAGGTAAAGGTCCGAGGCCTGCCGTTCTTCCATGGTCTGTAATAGCTGTTCAAATCTCATCGTAACTAACCACAAAATATTTTGAACCGCAGAGACGCAGAGAACGCAAAGAAAAAACTGTTATAGTTTATCAACCGAACTCTTAATCTTTTTTAGAACCGTGGTGTTATATTCCTTCTAATTATAAGTTAAACATCTTTAAAATATTTTGAACCGCAGAGACGCAGAGAACGCAAAGAAAAAACTACTAAAGTTTATAAACCAGTCTTTTTATGCCTTCTTTAAGCACCGGAACATTAAAATTTAGTATTAAGCCTAACTTCAAGTTAAGTAGTTTGAGATACGTTAAAACCTGTGCCTCATGGATCGGTAAAATTTTTTCTACTGCTTTTAATTCAACAACTACCAATCCGCCCACCAAAATATCCAGTCGAAAACCACAATCTAATTTGACCCCTTTATATATAAGTGGCAACGCTTTTTCTTTTTCAAATAAAATATTCCTCAATACTAACTCTCGCGCTAAAGCTGCTTGATAAGCGGATTCCAGAAGTCCCGGACCAAGTAGTTTATGAACCTCTATCGCGGCTCCTATTATCTCCGATGATAAATTATTTTCTTCCATCAACCTTTATTGTTTCCTTTGCGTCCTCTGCGTCTCTGCGGTTCAAAACGTCCTACCTGGAGACTGGAATATCTCCGCAAGCCCCATAGTACACCCGGGTAACTCCCTTCACCGCCCAGAGGCCGGAACTGCACCGGAAGATCCCGGGATAGTCGGTGCCGTCGCCCCAATAATCGGCCGGGACCGGGTAATCTCCTGAACCACCGAAGTAGAATCGACTGACGCCCCGGATCGCCCAGAGGCCGCTGGAAAAGCGGACGATCCCGATATCCGCCGATCCATCACCATCGTAATCCCGGGGAAGAGGAAGATCGCCGCTCACGCCGAAGTAAGCCCGCGTCACACCACTCACCGCCCAGAGGCCGGTGGCCGGACGGAAGACGGCAAAGTCGCAGAACCCATCCCCGTCGTAGTCCCCCGGCATGGGATAATCGGCAGTGGACCCGAAGTAGATCCGGGTCAAACCGCGGATCGCCCAGAGGCCCGAACTTCCCCGGAAGACCCCGATATCACAGATCCCATCACCGTCGTAATCTCCCGGGACGCTGATATCGTTCCCACTCCCGAAATAAGCCCGGGTCACATAGGAATCATAGGACACGGCCCAGAGACCGTCTGAACTCCGGAAAATTGCCAGATCAGTGGTCCCGTCCCCGTCATAATCCCCGCTAGCCGGCATATTCCCGGCCTGGCCGAAGAAGGATGTCCCCACGAAACGAACCGACCACAACCCGGAGGAAGGCCGGAAGATCCCGATATCAGAGGTCCCGTCACCATCATAATCACCAGCTTGAAGGATAGGCATCGGCGTGGGACCGGCAGGAGTTGGGGTTGAAACCTTGGCCGTCGGCGTGGGGGTCGGGATTATCACCGTCGGCGTGGGTGTTGGAGAGGGGATTTTGCATATCGTCAGTATCCACTCCTCCACCTCCCCGCTGTTACCGCCTGAATCGTTATAGACCAGGAGCGTCCAGGTTCCATGGATAGACTCTCCGTTAAGATCAGAGAAAAATCCTACCGGGCGGTACGATCCCAGGTAGGGAGCAACATTGCTGCTATCCGTAATGATCTTATCCGCATCGTCATCAAAGATAGTCTTGTAGAGAGCGTGCTCGCTGAGCTGGTGCTTTTCGAATAAACAAACGTCGGTATTAGACGGTGATCTCATATAAATGCCTATATTATCGAGGTCCCCGGAGCACTGGGCAGTAACCTGGGCCATTACTCTGGTAACCTCCCCGTAATCAGTAACATTAATCTCATCTGCATACGTGCCTATATCAGTCCAGGAGAAAGTGGCTCCCTGGTAATCTTTACATACAGGGGGAGGCGGTGTCGGTGTGTGGGGTGGCGGTGTTGGTGTTTTATAGTCCACGGGGGTGAGTGTCGGCGTGGGGATAACCGCGGTTTGGGTTGGGGAAGGTGAGGGTGTGTGGAGAGGGCAGATAACCAATTGCCAGTCTTTGCCCATCCGGGCCCAGTCCTCGCAGGGCGGCATATCGGGCAGTTGTTCGCAGACAAAGTCATTGAAGACGACCAGATTCCATTCCCCGGCGATCTCCTCCTCGTAAAAATCATAGAGATGCCCCGGGCCGGTGGGTTTCCATCTGCCGAGGTACGGGGCCAGACCCTCGGCAATTCCCTGTGGAGCGGAGTCATCAAACCAGGTGGCGGATAGAGAGTGCTCGCTCAGTGAATGCTTAGCAAAGAGAGTCACAACCGTCTCCTTGGGGGATACCAGAAACATCCCCACATCATCGAGGTCACCTTCCTTCGTGATATCAAAATTCTGGATCTTAACGGTGACTTTTTTAATTTTACCGGTGGTGGGACCGGGAATCGGCCACCAGGTTACCTGTTGCCCGGGAGCAGTGAAAGCATCTCCAAAAGAGGTTGGACACTCCCCTTCGGGTGTGGGAGGAGGGGTTAGCGTTGGTGACACCGATGGCGTAACCGTCGGCGTCGGCGTGACTGATGGCGTCGGGGTCGGCGTCGGGGTCGGCGTTGGCGTCGGAGTTACAGTCGGGATCGGCGTTGGCGTCGGGGTCGGCGTTGGGGTTGGCAGATAATCCCAACAGGCTATGATCAAACTCCAATCAGTCACGTCGCCCGGGTTGCCCGCATCACCGTTATAGACAATCAGAGACCAATCGCCGGTCATGGTCTGGTTATTGAAGAGAGCCAGACTCTCCACCGGACGATATAAGCCTATATAGGGGGCGACACTGGTTGTAACGGGCTGATCCGCGGCATCATCGAAGGTTGTTAAATAAAGCGTAGGTCCGGATAAATCGCCTATCTCAAATAACCCGACATTAGTCGGCTCGGGCGACCGGAGGTACATCCCAATCAAGGAAAAATCGGACGCACAGTCGGCGCTGATATTCAGATTTACATCGGTAATAATACCCGGGTTGCCGATATGTATCATACTCGTGGTCTCACCCACGCTCTGCCAGGAGAAGGCGGTGCCGGGATATTCGCGATACACTATCGGACCGGGTGTTGGAACGGGCGGTACAACCGGTGAGGGTGTGGGGACAGGCGTAACCTCATTGATGATCAGAGTCCAGTCGGTGATAGCGCCGTGGTTCTGTGTCGAGAACGCGTCGTTGTAGACGGCGAGTGTCCAGGTTCCGGTCATCCATTCCCCATGAAAATTGGAAAAACTCTCCCCCGGGCGAAATGACCCCGCGTAAGGGGGCATGCCTTCGGTAATAATGATCGGGGCAGTGTCAATAAACCGGGTCAGGTAAAGAGATTTACCTGTTATTGAATAAGTTGCCATATCAAAGAGATAGATAGTTTTTCCTTCTGGACCTGGAGATGTCAGCATCATGGTGTTATTATTAAAGCCCATATAGGTCTGCGCGCTATTGATGAAGAGGCTGACATTGGTTACTAAACCGGTATCGGGGACATTGAGATCATAAGTATATGTTCCCTGTTCAGGCCATTCCAAAAGCCCCCCGGGATATTCGGTCGCCAGTGCCGGGTGCGAAAGAGAGGTAAAAAGCAGGACCGCTATGGGAAATATTGCATACCGTGTATACCGGGGCGTCTTCATTTTCTCCCCCTCGTAAATTGGTTTTTAGTAATTTCTTTAGCTATTGAACTTTCGCTCCGGTGGGGTAAACCCGCCGGGGGCGTTTGTTGTTCGCTGGTTGATTAGCTGTTGAACTTTCTCCCCTGCCGGATAAACCAGCAGGGGCCGATTTGGTTCTGGATCATTCCTTTAGCTATTGAACTTTCGCTCCGGTGGGACAAGCCCACCGGGGGCGTAAACCCCTGCCGGTTCATCCGGCAGGTGAATCAGTTCATCGGCTAACTCCCTAAATCCACTCAAATCAAAAGGCCCCTGTGACTTCATATCACAGGTGAATAAGTTCACCGGCTATTCCTCTTGAACTTTCTCCCCTGCCGCGTAAAGTGGCAGGGGCCGATTTGGTTCTGGGTCATTCCTTTAGCTATTGAACTTTCGCTCCGGTGGGACAAGCCCACCGGGGGCATTTTTTTCTGTTAGTAGCTTTTGAACTTGCACTCCGGTGAGACAAGCTCACCGAGGATGTCTCCTTCATTTAATCTCAATGCGTTCTTCCCCGCCCCGTTTTCCTGGGGGCGACTTTGCGGTTATAAATTCTAATGGGTTACCGGAATATCATACAGGTTGCCGTAGTAGACTCGGGTCAAGTCCTTAAGCGCCCAGAGACCGGAACTTCTCCGGAAGATGCCGATCTCATCGACGCCGTCCCCGGTGTAATTTGCCGGGACCAGATTATCCTCCCCTCCTCCAAAATAATACCGGCCGAAGTTATAGACCGCCCAGAGGCCGTTGGACTCTCTGAATACGGCGATATCATCCCCCGGCAGGAGATCGTACTTCGCTGGTACCGGGGTGTCGTTGGAGCTGCCGAAATAGACCCGCTGGAGATCCCGGATCGCCCAGAGACCGGTTGAGGGGCGGAAGATCGCCGCCTCCGCCAACCCCGGCAGCAGGCTGTTGTAATCCCCGGGAACCGGGAGATCACCGGTGGTCCCGAAGTAGAACCGGGTAACGCCGCTCGCGGCCCAGAGACCGGAGGTATTCCGGAATATCGCGATATCATCGAGGCCGTCGCCATTATAATCGGCCGGAACCGGCGTATCGTCCTCGTCTCCGAAATAGATCCGGCTCAGGTTCCGGATCGCCCAGAGGGAGTTCGCGGGCCGGAAGACGGCCAGGTCGGTCGTCCCGTCGCCATTGTAGTCCCCGGGGGCGGGGATATCGCCTTCCGTTCCGTAATAGACCCGGCTCAGGTTCCGGATCGCCCAGAGTCCGTTGGTATAACGGAAGAGGGCGATATCCGAGGTCCCGTCCCCGTTATAATCACCCGACCCGATGACCGGATTCTCCGGGATTGTCGATTCCCGATCCGGGCGACTCACGACCAGCGCGTAAGGCTGTGGTCCATAGGGGACATTATAACCGCTCACGGTGATGGTGTAGTCGCCGGAATCCGGGTACTTGATATCCACCCCTACCACGTTATTGGTCCGGTCGTAGAGGGTCGGGCAGCTGACTACCGCCCGGAAGAGGTAGTCAAAGGTGATCCATTTAAACCAGCCTATCATATCCATATACTCCCAGCTTCGTTCCGCGATCGGCTCCAGATTATCCACCCCCCAGGAGAGATCGTCGTCGGGGAGTACGATGGCCAGGAAGAAATCGCCGCAGCTGATGGTCACACCAAGCTGGGAGAAGTCGATAATATGCCATCCCTCCTTTCTCAGAGTTGAGGTCCCTGATGCCAGGAGAGTACCGGGACCACCACCACTGCCGCTGTAAATCCGATATTCAAAGGTCTTGGAATATGATCCCGACTTCGATTTTAGATAGAACATCCCTCTCTCCAGCGTTGCCGGATAACAGGTTGGGGTAAAACGAACCGCTTCAATGCCATTCTCAAAAGCGGTGTTATAAGCCGTAGAAATACCGCTCTCATAGGCAATCGGGCCGGCCAGAATAGCGTTATTGGGATAATAAATAGTCCCGGTGGGCCCGGTCACGGTCAGGTCCAGGTCGTTGACCAGCGCCCCTTCCGCCGGGGTAGAACCCGGATAGTCGGTCCAGGCCAGTGTCACGCTGAGAGGATAGAACACCGGGGAGAGATTGACCTGGTATTGATCCGTCTCACCGGTCGAGAGGCCGCTGGCGACATCATAATAATAGAAATCAGGTGAAGAACTTGAGAATATGGTTGAACTGAGATCGACCCTCCCCCAGCCTTCCACGTTGTTGGGGCGGGGCGAGTCGGGAATCTCCTGATATTGCCCGGTCCCGTACTGGCCGGGAGAGATGTCCTTCGCCCCGTTGATCAGCGTCGCCTTGATGAGCGCGGCGCTGGGGTCGGTTGAACCGGCGAAGTCCGCGTAGTATTCCCGAACCAGGGCCGCCGCGCCGGTGACCAGCGGGGCGGACATGCTGGTGCCCCCGGAGAAGACGTAATAAGTGGCCTCACCACCGGTCAATCCGCCTTTCCCCCAGAGAATATCAGCCGAAGAAGAAACCGCCTGGGTCCGGCAGGAGATGACATTGGTCCCCGGGGCGACCAGCTCGGGTTTGTAACGGGCGGCCCGCTGCGCTCCCCGGGAACTTAAGGCCGCCATACCATCGGGATCGTCGGAGACATAGCTCCCGCTGATCGGCGCGGAGGGAAAGCAAGCAGGCCAATACCAACCGTAGGTTGAGTTGTAGGCGGGGACGGGACTGGATGTGGGAGGGCGATCGTTCTCAGTCGCGCCAACCGCGACGCAGTTCTTGGCGGTGGCGGGTGGGCCGACCGAGTAGAGATCGATCACACCATCGAAGTTCGCGTCTACGCCAAAATCCCCAGCGGCAAAGACGATCAGGAAGTCCTTGTTATCCCAGCTGAACTCATCGACATCTTCACTGTAAGAGGAGTACTCACCAACGTCGTACGAACCCCAACTGTTATTATGGACCCGGGCTCCTCCGCCGTAAGCCTGGGCGAATAGCTCATTAAGATCATCCGGCAGTTCGCTTAAATAACCCAGAGCCTGGAATACCAGGAACGCCTCGGGGGCAATCCCGGCATAGCAGGACGAAGGATAGGAATGAGACGCGGGAGAGGCTCCGGAACGGGCACCATTGCCGAGTACACTTCCGGCAACGTGAGTGCCGTGGCCGTCCAGATCAACTCCGGTAGTAAGATCCGAAAAAGTAGTAGAGATAGCTAAAACCCGACTTGCTCCGGCGCCGTTCTTAAAATCATTTAAGAGATGGGAGGGAGAGACAGAACCATTATCAAGACCGGTATCAGCTATACCCACGATCTGACCGGCGCCGAAGAAACTTCCGGTATTCCAGGCCGTCTCCACCTCCATTATATCCCGGGCTTCGTTATTGAAAAGCTTCCAGACAGGAGCCTCTTCCACCCACTTGACGCCGGGAATCCCGGCAATGGACTCAATTCGGGCCCGGGGGATACAGACCCGGAGCTTGGTCTTCCAGGATGTTGTCGTCCTGCGAAGCACCTTGCCTCCCTCCTTCTCTATCAAGGAGATAACACCCTCCTGATCAACCCCCCGGAAGAGCACTACGATGAACTCATCCGCGCCTTCGCTCTTGCCTATCCTGTGGTGGGAGATTAACGCCGGGGCAATGCGGTAGGCCGGCCGGTATTCGCCCAGCCAGCGGAGATGAGGTAGTCCGCTCACCTGCTTTCTCCGGCTCGCCTCCATCCTGACAATAAAGGCGAAGTCGGGGATGTAATCCAGAAACTCTATACCCATCCGCCGGCAGGATTCCTTCCACTCCTCCCGGATCGGTCCATCGAACTGGAGGATGTAATAGCCGGGGCCGGCGAGAGCGGCCGTGCTTTTCTCTTCCACCTCCGAAAGAGCGGGAACTGAGATCAGGGGGTCAAACCGGTAACCGGCCAGCTTGATCAACGGAGTCGGGTCCGTGCGAGCCGGGGGTGGAAGGAGTAAAAGATACCACAGGGATAAGAGAGAGGTGAGTTGATATATTCTCATGCTTTACAATAATATGTAATTACCAATATGTCAAGTTTTTGAGGTGATGAATCAAACCTTAAAATCTTAACATATCTCACCTTTCCGCCGTATCATATGCGAAGGAGGATCCGCATCCATCTCCCAATTACAGGCCCCGGTTAGCGAAAAGGCCTCCCTTGGTAAGAGAGGCCTTTTCACAAACTTGGTTATATTGCCGTTAAGGCTAAGAAGGGTTAATTGGTAATAATCATATGATTGGGCTCATCGTATGACCACGTATAGTCCCCAAATACCAGCGAAAAGGTTGTCCCGTCTTCGAAATCGGCGGAGGTGATCGTGACCGGCCACAGACTGCCGTCGGTCCCAGACGCGAGAGCACTCGCGTGGAAGATATAAACCGCGGACCTCGCGGCGCCGGCCATACCGTCTCTGGCGGCCTTATTGGCCTGATCAACCAGGTCAACATACTTCGGGATCGCGATCGCGGCCAAGATACCGATGATCACGATCACGATGATCAACTCGATTAACGTAAAACCTTTCATTACTTCACCTCCTGATTCCGGTTTCCAGTTATGATTGACAACATTAATTAAACGCAAGAACCATGCCAAAAGGATAGGAGATAAAAAAATACAACACTATTCTTTTGCTTTCAAGTAGTTGCGCAAATATATATTTTAAGTCAAACTGCTCGAATTAACACTTGTGTTAATATTTTAAACGCTTTATTGTTTAATTAGTATCCGATTGTATATATATTAGACACACCTATCATTATCCTCGGACCACCGCGATCATATCCCACATCGGTAGGAAGATGGCAAGAGCAAAGAGGAGAACACCCCCCGCAATAAAGATGGTCAGAAGTGGTTCGATCAGGTCGGTGAGAGTGGCAACGGTATATTTAATCTCCTCGTCATAATAGTAGGCGATCGACTCCGCCATCTCGTCCAATCTCCCGGTCTCCTCCCCCACACTGAGCATATTACTGACCATCGGCGGGAATATCGGCCGTTTCATTATCGAGTTGGAGAGGCCCTTGCCGTCTCTCACCTCGTCCCGCAGACTCAACAACTCCTCACCAATGACATCGTTGCCTACCGTTAAAGAGATAATCTCGATAATCTTCAGGATGGGAACCCCACTCCGTTCCAGGGTCGCCAACATCTTGGTAAACCGGAACATCGCCAACTTGGTGAAGAGCGGCCCGAAGATCGGGAGCTTCAGTTTGAGTTTATCCAGTTGATAATGGCCGAACTTGGTTTTATTAAAACGACTAAGTCCGACAATGAGAGCTACCACGACACCTATGATAACATAATAGTAATGGTTGATAATATGGCTGCTGGCCATCATTAGCTTGGTCGGCAACGGCAGTTCCAACCCAACTTGTCCGTAGATCGCGGCGAACTTGGGGACTACCATGATATTAAGGATAAAGAAAGCCGCGATCATAATCACTACCGCTATCATAGGATACCGGACAGCCGATTTGACGGCTTTTCTGGTCGCCTGCTCGGATTCCAGCAACGACGCCAGACGGTCCAGAACTTCCGGCAGAGCCCCCCCCGTTTCTCCCGCCAGCACCGTGTTGACGTAGAGATCGGAGAAGACTTTGGGGAACTGCCGCAACGCGTCGGAGAAACTGGCCCCTCCGGTTATCTTCTCCTGGATCTGAGAAAGGGTCTTCTGAAGCAGAGCGCTGGTGCATTGCTTCTCCAGGATGTTCAATGAGGTCAGGATCGGAATACCACTCTTGATCAGGGAATGGAGCTGCCGGGTCATCATGACCAGGTCTTTGGGCTTGACTTTCTCAAATCGGGCAAAGAGATCTCCCCCCCCCTTTGCTCTGGTCGTCTCCTCTCTGACCGAGATCGGGGTATATCCCATCTCTTCCAGGTGGCTGATGACCGCTTCCCGGGATTGAGCTTCAAGTGAACCTGATACGGATTTGCCGGTTTCGCTCCTGGCTTTATAACGAAAGGTGGACATATATATAACTCCTTATTATTAAAAAAGTGACTAAAGTTCGAAGTGAGCTAAAGTGAACTAAAGTGAACTAAAGTTTACCCGCCGTAGCTATGTAATAGCGAAGGAGGGTGACTAAAGTGAACTAAAGTGACTAAAGTGAACTAAAGTGAATTAAAGTGACTAAAGTGAACTAAAGTGACTAAAGTGACTAAAGTGAACTAAAGTGACTAAAGTGAACTAAAGTGACTAAAGTGAACTAAAGTGACTAAAGTGAACTAAAGTTCGAACTTAAGTCACTCCGAACTTTAGTCACTTCGAACTTTAGTCACTTTAGTCACTGCCGATTGATCTCTATCCCATACTCCCTTATTTTCTTGTAAAGAGTAGCCCGGGAGATTCCCAATCCCTTGGCCGCCTGACTTATGTTCATTTCGGTCTGGCGGAGCGTCTTTTCGATTGCTTCTTTCTCCACTTCAGCCAGCGAATGGATCGCCATTCCGTTGGTCGGTGTTCCTTCCTCCAACCCGGATCCTTTCGCCGGCAGACGCGTTCCGGGCCGACGCCGCTCCGGGATAATGTGGGAGGCATCGACCACTCCTCCACCTGTCAGGATAGCGGCCCGCTTGACGACATTCTCCAGATGTCGGATATTTCCCGGCCAGTAATAGCCGAGGAGCTTATTCGAAGCCGCCAGGGTTACCGCGGTAATCTTTCGGGAAGCAGTTCGATTAAACTCTCTCAATATGTGGGCCGTCAGCAAAGGTAGATCCTCCATCCTCTCGCGGAGCGGGGGGAGGACCAATGGAAAAGCGCTCAGGCGGTAGAAGAGGTCTTCCCGGAAGCGGCCCCTGGAGACATTCTCTTCCAGGTCCCGGTTGGTGGCGGCGATGATCCTCACATCCACCGTAATCTGCTGGCGTCCCCCTACACGCTCAAATGTGCGACCTTCGAAGACTCGCAGTACCTTAGCTTGTGTAGCGGGACTCATGTCGCCGATCTCATCAAGAAAAAGGCAGCCATGATCGGCTTGTTCAAAGCGCCCTATTACCCGGGTATCGGCGCCGGTGAACGATCCTTTCTCATGCCCAAAGAGTTCGCTCTCCAGGAGGGTCTCGGGAATGGCGGCACAGTTGACGGAGACAAAAGGCTTATCCATCCTGCTGCTCTGCTGGTGGATCGCCCGAGCCACCAGTTCCTTGCCGGTTCCGCTCTCTCCCTGAATCAAGACCGTTATATCCTGGTCTTTTACCTTATGGATCAGTGTAAATAACTCCAGCAAAACGGGAGAGAGCCCGATAATATCTTGGAATCCGGCCGGGCCGGCAAAGAACGGTGTCTTTCTTTCTTCCTGAAGTAGAGAACCGTCGGCCAGAAGAAGCATCCCCACAATCTTCTGCAGTTCCGGTCTGGAAAGCAGGACCGGACCAATATCCCAGCTCTTCTTCCGGGTGGTATCGTGAGGAGGAAGTTCCGAACCTTCCGGCGCCGCCAGGACTATAGGAAGGTCGGGATAATCATTTTTTAGCATTCCGCTTAGAGCAAAGCCCGAGATCAGGGGGAGGTCAAGACGGCAGATAACACCGGAGATATTCTTTAACTGGACGATCTGGAGCGCTGTAAACCCCTCTCGGATATGTTGGAATGGAACATCCCATTTTCGGAGTGAATCACACCAACGCCCCAACTGGGCTTTGTCATGGTTAACCAGGAGAATAGACATAGCTTAAGTGACTAAAGTGAACTAAAGTGAACTAAAGTGACTAAAGTGACTAAAGTGAACTAAAGTGAACTGAAACGGCAAAAGTTAAGGAGCATAGTAAACCCGAAGATCCTCGACTACAATTTTTCCCCGGTAAAAATTGTTTCTCCGAAGATTTTGCCGGATTCCCGGAAGATCTCCTTATCAATGATATCTTTCTTCCGGGCGAATCCGGTCATCAGGCAGGCGTCACAGATATGGTTGACGCGGCGGGGGATCCCACCGCTCGCTGAATGAATCAGTTTAAAGACATTGTCCTGGAAGAGTGGTTCCTCCCGGCCCGCTATTTTCAGCCGGTGGGTGATATATTCCCGGGTCTCCTTCTCTTTCAGCGCCTCCAGATGGCACTTCACCGCGATCCTCTGTTCCAACTGCCTGAGATTCTTCACCTTCCCGGCGAGTTCGGGCTGCCCGACCATGATAAGCGTCAGCAGGAATTTTTCCTTGGTCTGAAAGTTAAGGAGCAGCCTCATCTTCTCAAAGATCCGCTCATCAGTAATCGCGTGCGCTTCATCAACGATAACAACGGTATCCTTGCCTTCGCGATTGTTCTCGATAAGGAGCATCTGGAGCGACTCCAGGAGGGCGTCCTCCAAAAGTTCCGTTTTCCTGGTGGGCAGTTCACTGTATTTTAAGGTTCTGACTATCGCCCGAAAGAACTCCGCTCCGGAAGCGGGGGGAGAGGTCAGGTAAGCGAAAGAGTACCTGCCCCGGCTGAGAGAATCAAGCAAGGCGCGGGCGATAAAGGTCTTACCACAACCGTAGACACCCGTCAGCATTGCCGCCCCCATGTTCTCCCTCACCGCGTAGGTCAGCTTCATCAGAGCGTCGGAGTATTGAGTGAAAGGACAGAGAAATTTAGGGTCGGGGGTATTTTTAAACGGTTTCTCTTTGAGTTTCCAGTATGATTCGTACATGTTAAAATTTTTTTCCGCAAATTTTTATTTAGAGAGCCAGCTGGTTATCTTCCGCTGGTAATCCTCGACGTCCTTCTCCGCCAGGATGACGCCTTGATCACGTATCTTCTCTTTCAGATCAATCGGGATCAACTCCGCCTCCCCTTCTTCAACCGGGGGAACCTGTTCCGGGCGGCCAAGATCAACCATGATCCCGGTCGCACGGCTCATCTCTTCAACCGTGGTAATCCCGCTCAGCACCTTATCAAGAGCGTCATCTTTCATGAAGACCGCTCCATCCTTCTGAGCCTGTTTCTTGAGCTCCTCCACGGATGCCTTCTTGAGAATGAGGTGCCGGATCTCGCTGGTAACATCGATAAGTTCCAGGATGGCGATCCGCCCCTTGTAACCGGTCCCCCGGCAGTATTCACATCCTTTGCCCCGGTGAAACTTGATCCCCGGGTCAAGACCGAACTGCTTCAGGAGCAGCGGATCGGGGTCATAACTCTCCTTGCACTCCGGGCAGATCTTCCGGACCAGGCGTTGAGCCATAATCCCCTCCAGGGCCGCGGCGACCAGAAATGGTTCCACCCCCATGTGGATCATCCGGGGAGCAGCTCCGGTCGCGTCATTGGTGTGAAGGGTGCTGAAGACAAAGTGCCCGGTCAGGGCCGCCTGAATCGCGATCTCCGCCGTCTCAACGTCGCGGATCTCGCCGATCATTATAATATCCGGGTCCTGCCGAAGAATGGACCGGAGGCCGTTGGCAAAGGTTACGCCGATCTTCCGGTTAACCTGGACCTGACGGATCAATTTCAGCCGATACTCCACCGGATCTTCCACGGTAATGATATTTTTATCCAGGCTGTTGACCGTCTGGAGGGCGGCATAGAGCGTGGTGGTCTTGCCGGAGCCGGTTGGTCCGGTATTCAAGAGGAGGCCATGGGGACGAAAGATAATCTCCTTAAACTTTTTAAGCACGGCTTCGGAGAAACCCAACTGTTCGAGACCGATGGCGATACTCTGGGGATTGAGGATCCGCAAGACCACGTTCTCCCCGAAGACGGTAGGGAGGATGGAGACCCGAACATCAATATTGTTTCCTTCCACCCGCATCCGGATATGACCATCCTGAGGTTTCCGGGTCTCGGCGATATTCAGGTTACTCATCACCTTTATCCGGGAGGTGATGGCGGCTTTCAGATGCTTGGGAGGAGACGGAACTTCATAAAGAACTCCGTCAATCCGGAACCGGATTCGGAGAACATGCTCATCGGGTTCAATATGAATATCACTGGCTTCGTCCCGCACGGCCTGGGCGAAGATCAGGTTCACCAGTTTGGTAATCGGCGCCTCATCGGTCAGATCTTTCAGTTCCGGGATCTCTTCTTCTTCTTCTTTTAACCGGGTCACATCCAGGCCTTCGATCATCTCCTCTACCGATCCGAGTTTTCTGAAGTAACCGTCGATGATCTTCAATATGTCCTCTTCCGCGCTCAGATACGGATCGACGGAGAGATCGGTATACCCGCTTACCTGGTCGATAGCTTCAACATTTCGGGGATCGGCCATTGCCAATCCCAGGTTATTTTCCATGGAGAAGACGGGGATAACGCAGAATTTACGGGCCATCTCCTCCGGCAGCAACGCGAGTTGCTCTTCTTCAATCGTAAAATTCTTCAGATCGATATAGGCCACCCCCAGTTCATCCGCGATCGATTCATAGACCTGGTCTTTAGTTAGAAAACCCAGTTCAATGAAAGCCTGTTGGATCGGGCTGGTCCCGGACTTTTCCGCTTCGGCCAGTTGTTCCGGATTGATCAAGCCCTGTTTCATCAAACGGGCGACGATTTTTTCTTTATCCGTTTCAAACATAAAATCTTATCCATTAATCTTCGACTCGGTTAGCAATCTCTCGATCCGTGAAATCAGATCAGCCGATTTAAATGGCTTAACCAGGTAATCATCCGCGCCCGCGCTCTTCCCCATATCTTTATCCATATCCTGTCCCCGGGCGGAGAGAATAAGGATCGGGATGTGGGAATAACGGTTATCAAACTTCAGAAGGCGTGCTACTTTATAACCATCCATCTTCGGGAGCATCAGATCAAGAATAATCAGATCAGGGTCCAGCGAGCGCGCCTTCTTTAAAGCTTCCAGGCCGTCCTCCGCTATCAGAACCTCGTAGCCGCTTGCCCGAAGACGGATGGAAAGACTATCCAGTAGATCCGGTTCGTCATCAACCAGTAAAATTGTTTTTTTCGCTTCCGGCATCATTACTTCCTCCCGGTTAATCGGGCGGTTAAACAGACTCAGCCTTCGTCACCTCAGCTCCACGCCCGGGCACGGATGCCTTATCTTTTTCCAGCACTCCGGTCGCCGCCGCGACAAATTCATTCATGCTGACCGGCTTGCGAAGGGTGGGCAGCATGTCTTCTCCCAAATTATCCAGCCGATCCTGATCCAGGCCGTAGCCGGTTAAGATAATAACCGGGATATTGCAGGTCTGTTTATTCTGCCTGAGACGCCCCAGCACTTCATAGCCACTCATCTTGGGCATGACTATATCCAGAATTATAAGATCGGGGGCATCCTGGAAAGCCTTCATCACCGCTTCTTCGCCATTATAGGCGATTGAGAGGCGATAATGAAGGGGCTCTAAAAAATCCTTGTACATCTCGACCAGATCCGGGTCGTCATCGACTAGCAGTACCCGGGGGGCCAATGCTTTGGGGAGCGAGATGATGAACTTGCTTCCCGCGCCCAATTGACTCTCGACCCATATCTCACCGCGATGAAGGCCGACGATCTCACGGGAGATGGCCAGCCCCAAGCCGGTCCCCTGCCGGCCGAAGGTTTCGCTCTGGCGGATCTGCTGAAACCGGTCGAAGATCCTCTCCTGATCCTGGGGGCTGATTCCGATGCCGGTATCCTGGACCCAGAGCAACACATTCTTTTCCTGATCCTGGGCGCCGATTGAGATCTCACCTCCTTCCGGTGTGAATTTTATGGCATTCCCCACCAGATTGGTCAGGACCTGGATAATCTGGTCCGGGTCGGCATAGATACTGGGAAAGGTGTCAGCAAGCACCGTCTTGAGCCTGATCTTCTTCTTCTGGGCCGTAAACTTGAGATTATCCCGAACCTGGATAATCAAGTCCTGGAGATTAACCAGTTTCTTTTCCAGGGTGATCTTACCTTCATCAGCGCTGGATACTAACAGTAAATTCTCTATGATCCGGGTCAAACGATCGATATTAAAACGGACCCGGGTGCAGTACTCAGTCTGCTCTTCGTTTAACTTCCCCGGGATGCCGTCTATTAGCAGAGCAATGAACTCTCTCATCGCGGTCAGCGGAGTGCGCAGCTCGTGGGAGACATGAGAGACGAATTTATTCTGAAGCTCCTCAATCTTCTTGCTCTCTGAAATGTCCCGGGCGATCCCCATTATCCCGGTAATTTCTCCATCGGAGTTCCGGACCGGAGAATTAGCTAAAGCCAGATCGATGATTCTCCCATCGGCGCAGATCGCTTCAAGGTCGAAACGGGGAGAACCCCCTTTTAAGGTCTCCCAGCAGTATTTAATCGCTTCATCACGAACATTGGGGGTAATCAGATCGTACAGAGAACGGCCAATCCATTCGTTGCTCTTATACCCCAGTATCTCTTCAAACTTGTTGTTTGTCTCGACGAAAAGGCTCTGTGAATCCAGCAGGAAGATAACGTCATTGGCCTGATCGAGAAGATTCTTATACCGCTCTTCGGTGTTAACCAGCTTTTTCTCGCTATCACGGAGGGTGGCGGTCAATTTCTCGCCAATAGCTTGATACCTCATGCGATTTTGCCGGGCAAAACCGCTCAGCAGCCCGATGATCAGACCCATTAGCAGAAACATCACCCAGATCAGGTCTAAATTGGCAATATGCTGAAGATATCCCTTTAAGGCTACCCCGACAAACGCCCCCATCAGGGTTCCCACCAGCACATTTTCCAGGACCAAGCGACCTACCTGTATCTTCCTTGATAAAAAATCAAATAACTTGTTGGACATAACCAAACCTATGATCGAATATCCACGATGATGTTCTTTGACTTCAAAAAGTCGAATAACTTATTGATCTCTTCCTCCACCCCCTCCAGTTTGATGTAGGCCCAACCGGTATCGGTAGAGAAAGAGGCTTCGATAATTGTGGGGACAACCTCAAACCGTTTTATCATTTCATAGAAGACCGGTTCATCTTTATAAGTTTTCGGCATTGTGAGTTCTACCATTACACGCATTTTGTACACCTCTCTGCTGTTACCTAAAGTCAATTATTATAATAACATATTTTTCCCCCTTGTCACGACGTTTTAGTCATAACGAGGAAAAAAATCAATCTTCCAGGACGCGTTCCTTCATCGCCTTGAGGCGCTGCATCGCTTCAAAGGGGGTTAGATGGTCAAGGTTTATATTCCTCAGTTCGGAGAGAACCGGATGACTTTCCGTCTCAAAGAGATAGAGCTGCCGGGCGGCGCCGGTTTCTCTCGAGCCGGTATCACCGACTAATCTCGGTACCCCTTCCGCGGAGAGCGCTTCTTCTTCCAGGTTAGTCAGGATTATCCCGGCCCGTTCGATTACCGTCCGGGGCAGGCCCGCCAGTCTGGCCACCTGGATTCCGTAGCTCTTATCGGTCCCCCCCCTGATCACCTTCCTGAGGAATACCACTTCATTATTCCACTCCCGCACCGCGACATTATAATTTTTCGCTCCGGGAAGTGTTAATTCCAGTTCGGTCAGCTCGTGATAATGGGTGGCGAAGAGCGTTCGTGCTTTCGAGGGAGCGTGATTATGAAGATATTCGGCCACTGACCAGGCGATACTAATCCCGTCGAAAGTACTGGTCCCCCGCCCGATCTCATCCAGAACGACCAGGCTTCGGGGAGTGGCGTGATGGAGGATATTCGCCGTCTCGATCATCTCCACCATAAAGGTACTCTGTCCCCGGGCCAGTTCGTCGGCCGCGCCGACCCGGGTAAAGATCCTGTCCACGATCCCGATTCGGGCTGAGTCGGCGGGGACGAAGCTTCCAATCTGGGCCATGAGGACGATCAAAGCCACCTGGCGAATATAGGTCGATTTGCCGGCCATGTTCGGTCCGGTGATGATGAAGATCTGGTTCTCGTTACCATCCATGATTGTATCGTTTCCCACAAACCGCTCGTCCACCAGGATCCGTTCGACCACCGGATGCCGGCCGTTTATTATCTCCAGCCGATCGGAGGATTCAATCTCGGGCTTGACATACCGGTTACTAAGGGCCACTTCCGCCAGCGCCGCCAGCGCGTCGATCGCTCCCACGGCCACGGCGCACCTCTGAATCGAAGGAGATTCTTCCCGCACTGCTTCCCGGATATCTTCGAACAACTTATACTCCAGAGCCGCCGCCGTGTCCTGGGCACCCAGAACCTTATTCTCATAACTTTTCAGTTCTTCGGTAATAAACCGTTCCGCGTTGACCAGGGTCTGCTTGGGGATATAGTTGTCGGGAACCAGTGATAGATTGGGCCGGGTCACCTCGATGTAATAGCCGAAGACCTTGTTATACCGCACTTTCAAGGACTTGATCCCGGTCCGCCGAATCTCCGTTTCCTGGAATCGGCTGATCCAGTTCTTCCCGTCCCGGGTCAGGGTATGGAGTTCATCGAGTTCACTATTATATCCACTTCTAAACATTCCCCCTTCTTTGATGGTCAGGGGAGGGTTATCGACCAGCGCTTCTTGCAGGAGGGAGACCAGGGCCGGAGGAACTTCCAGATTCTCAGCCTTTTCTCTCGCCGTTTCCGTTCTCAACTTTTCCAGCACCTTTTTAAGCCGGGGGATGACCTTTAAAGAATCCCGGAGTATAACCAGTTCGCGGGCGTTGGTCCTCCCGCAGGAGACACGCCCGATGATCCTCCCGATGTCCCGGATCTCTTTTAAAAGTTCCCGGATGGAGACAAGAAGCGCGCGTTCGCGGGTCAACTCTTCCACTCCATCCAACCGGTTCTTTATTGATTCAGGAGCGAGGAGCGGCTGAAGCAGCCAGGCGCGGAGTGTCCGGCTCCCCATCGAGGTTACCGTCCGATCAAGGACACCGAGGAGGGTGGCCTTCCGATCTCCTCCCCGGAGCGGCTCAATGATCTCAAGATTACTCTGGGAGACAGCGTCCATGACCATAAATTCTTTGGAGGAGAATACCGAGAGAGAATGGACGTGAGCGAGGGAGGTCTTCAGGTTCTCACTGACGTATCCGATAATCGCGCCGGCAGCGCCGACACCCGATACCAGCTGCTGACACCCGAAGCCGTCCAGGGTGGCGGTCTTGAACTGCTTCTTCAATGCCTCGTAGGCCATGTCGAAATCAAAGAACCAATCCTCCAGGGGGGTGAGAATAATCCCGGAGATTCGAGACTCGAACTCTTCCAGATGGGCTGCCAGGGAAACCGGGAGCAGGCATTCGCTGGGCCGGATCCTTTCCAGTTCATTTTGTAGTTCGTCCCGGGAGGTGAGTTCGGTGACTTTGAACTCACCGGTCGAGAGTTCGAGGTAGGCAAATCCGTATATCTGCCCGAGGCGATGAACCGCCGCCAGGTAATTATTCTTGCCGCTTTTGAGCAGTTCTTCCTCGACCGCGGTTCCGGGAGTGATAATCCGGATAACATCCCGTTTAACAATCCCCTTGGCCTGCCGGGGGTCTTCTACCTGCTCACAGATAGCGACCTTCTTCCCGGCTTTAAGCAGTTTGGCGATGTAACCGTCGGCGGCATGGTGCGGGATCCCGCACATCGGGGTGGTATGCCGGGCGGTCAGGGCGATCTCCATGATGGGGGCCGCGATCTTCGCGTCCTCATTGAACATCTCGTAAAAATCGCCCAGCCGGAAGAGGAGGATCGCGTCTTTGACGGATGCTTTGAGCTCCCGATACTGCTTCATCATGGGGGTGGTTTTAGTCATGAGAAAGAATAGATTATATCATTTTTGATTTCTTCTCTTCAAGATCTCCCGCGCTTCGCGAAAAGCCGGAATCCGTTCGGCGGCTTCTCTCCAGACCTCCCGGCTCCGCTGGAAATTATTCAATCGTTGATAACACCGGATCAGCGCGCGGGCTGTTTTAAAGTCGCTGGGATTTAATCGATATGCCTCCTCCAGAAAAGTCAGCGCCCGAGCGGAGTCTCCGGACTTTAGATTGATCCAGCCTGAGATATAATATCCGATGTAATTATCCGGGAAAAACCTCTGTAACTCCAACGCTATCTCCCGAGACCGGGCCGTATTACCTAATGAATAATAAGATTGCGCCATTCTTATCAAAATAGTCTTCAGCATATACTTATCCATCGGGGGCAGTTCCGCCTCTGATCGGGCCTCGCTCAGATCCAGCAATTTCTTCCGGGCCTCGGTATCCGCGACTATGGCTTTATCCCACATGCCTTTATTAAAATAGGCGACGCCGAGCATACCGGTTGTTCTAAAGAGGCGCGGCTCATGCCGGGCCATCCTCCGGAAGAAGATCAGCTCGTCCGACCAGAAACTGTTCTGCCGAACGGTCAGAAAGGCAAAACTTATAACGAGCAGAAGAAGACAACCCCCGACCGCGGCGCGGAGAGTTCTCCGGTCCGGATAGGAGTTGAGCAGTTCGAAGAGGGCGCCGGCCAAGACCATCCATATTCCAATCAGGGGGAGATACATGAAGTGTTCCGCCCAGTAAAGGTATCTACCTTCCAGAATGATCGGGACACCCCCGAAAAATGGAGATAGACCGATGACAAACCAGCCGGCGCCGACGGAGATCAAAGGGGTGGAACGTTCGCCGCGGACGGTTAATCGGACCAGGAACAGAACGCAGGATCCCAGTATCAGCAAGGCGAGCGGATACCAGCCGGGATAGATCAGCTCGAGAGATCGATAAAAATGAAGGTGGAGCGGGAAGAAGGCCAGTCTCAGATAGACCCAGAGCCCTTTGCCGAAAGTCAGGAACCGGACCCCAAGGCCGCCGCCCAATCCGGAGAAGAAGTCGGCCGGCACCACGATGGATGAGCGGAGAAAGAGGTATCCCCCCAGGATGAGGAAAAAGACCGGGAGATACAGCAGCGCGGCTCTCCACCGGCCGCCGCCCGACAACTGTCCTCTCCCGGAGGCGATGGTAAGCCAGAAGAGGAGGAAGGGCGCTATCATGGCGCCCTCTTTATAGAAGAGCCCCAGGACAAATAAGAAGATCGACGAGAGATAATAAAGCCGGTTCTTTTCTTTAAGAAACCTCAGAAAAAAATACGCGGACGACAGGACGGCCGACCCCGCCGCCAACCCGCCCAATCCGGAAATATAGCTCACCTCCTCAGTCTGAAGCGGGTGAATCCCGAATAGGAGGGAGATAATAAAAGCCGGTCCGGCGTATCCTCCGATCAGACGGCAGAGGAGAAAGACGAGGATGGTGTTCAGGCAGTGGAAGGCGGTGTTGACAAGATGGAAACCGAAAGGGTTCTCCGCGAAGAGCAGATACTCTACTTTATAGGTAAGTATGGTCAGCGGCCGGTAGTACTGGGCCAGACCGGCTTCCGGGAACTCAAAGAACGGGGACTTAAATATCGCCGTCCAGTTCTCCCACTCCCGAAGTCCCGGATTGTCCCTGATATGGGTAGCGTCATCCAATATAAAAGGATTAAACCAGGAATTAAAATAGACCAGAACAACAATCACCACCACCACCCACGGCCGGCTCCAGATTGGGGTCGGACCTTGTTTATTCACCGGTAAATTATTCACTTCTCGCCCCTGATTAAGGCTTCGGGGCGGCGAGAAAAAATAATACTCCCGAATAGGCTCAAATCGGTTGCCCTTTCAATCCGAACATTGACAAGCCGCCCCTCCATCCCTTCCTTCCAGGGAAAGAAGACAGCCTGACCACTCCGGGTCCTCCCCTCCCCCCGGTCGGGGAATTTTCGGTTCCTTCCTTCAACCAGAACTTCCACTACCTGTCCCAATAGATTTTGGTTATTCTCGAGGGAGATACTCCTCTGAAGCGCCAGCAGTTCCTGGAGACGGGCGGATTTTACCGCGGGGGGGATATCATCGTCGAGGTCCGCCGCAGTCGTCTTCGGACGGGGCGAATAAGCAAATGCGAAGATCCGGTCGAACCGGACCTCCCGAATAAGATCAAGGGTGCGGGCAAAATCTTCCTCGGTCTCCCCTGGAAATCCGACGATAAAATCGGAGGCCAGGGCGATTCCGGGAATCGCGAGCTGAAGTTCTTGTACTCTTTTCAGATATTCGTCCCGGGTATATCCTCGCCGCATCTTCTTGAGAATGATATCGGAGCCGGACTGGGCGGGGAAATGAATGGACTCGCAGACCTTTTCCAGCTCCGCGATCGCGGCGATTAAAGCCGGTGAGATATCTTTCGGATGGGAGGTAACAAAGCGGATCCGCTCGATCCCCCCCACCGGGTTGAGCCGGCCCAGCAGTCCGGGAAAATCAACTAAATCTCCGCCGCGATCTTCCCCCCGGTAGGAGTTTACGTTCTGCCCCAGCAGTGTGATCTCTTTATAACCCCGCTCTCCCAGGGATCTGACTTCCTCGATAATCTCCCCCGGGGGACGGCTGACCTCCCTCCCGCGGGCGTATGGAACCACGCAGTAAGAACAGAAGTTATTGCATCCCCGGATCACGGTGACCCAGGCTTGAAGGTTGCTCCGCCGGGAAGAGGGGGAGCGGAAAAATTCATCGGTATCTTCAAACCGGTCAATCAGTACTCGATCACCGGAGAAAAAGAGTTTCTCCAGTTCTTCCGGCAGGCGGGCGAAACTCCCCGGCCCCAGTATCAGGTCCAGTTTCGGGAAACGCTCCCATAGTTTTTCCTTCCAGACTTGGGCCATACAGCCGATCACTCCCACTATCAATTGGGAGCGTTTCTTCTTCTCCCGGCGATAGCGGTCAAGCCTTCCCAGGACCCGTTCCTCGGCATGCCGGCGGACGCTGCAGGTATTGAGGAGAATCAGGTCCGCTTCCTTCTCATCCCCGGTTCGCTGCCACCCCCGAACGCCCAGCATCCCGGCAATACGCTCCGAGTCATGTTGATTCATCTGGCAGCCGAAAGTGCGAAGATAAAACCGGCCGATGGGTACCGACTTTGGCAAATTATCAGCATGAGGATCTTTCATAGCAAAGAAGTGACTTCAGTGGGCAGTGAATCAAAATGCCTAAAGTGAACTTCAGTCACTTTAGGCACTTAAGGCACTTAATTAACTCGGTCTCAATTCAGGCACTTCTTCTACTCGCTCTCATCTTCCTTCCGATGCTCTTCGTAGAGTTCCTGTCCCTTTTTAATAACTCGGCGTCCCGCCTCGTTCACCGCGCGACCCGCGTTTTTAAAGGTGCGGGCAACTCCTTCGCGGAGCTCCTGTTTTTCTTCCGGGGTCTTATCCTGATAGAGCAGCCAGAGCCCGTAGGCCAGTGCCGCCAGAATGAGCAGCAGAATCAACTTGAAGAGCCAACGCAGCATCTACTCTGATTTTATCAGATCGCCCCGTTGCATATCGGCGCCGGAGACGATCTTGGCGATAGAAAACTTCTCTTTAACGCTGGAGACTTTGATCCGTCCGATCTTCTCAGTCTCCGCGCCGAGTGTCATTCCGGTATCGGGATCGACCAATGACTCTCCCGGGCGGTAAACATCAAATTCCATCCCATCATCTATCCCCCCCTTGCTTCCGGCATTGATATATACCTTGGAAGGGGTCGCCTTGATGATCTTCCCCTGCCAGGGAACACTCTTCAGCCGGGAAGCGATCTTCTGCACCGATTCATCGATCGCTTCCTGGGTCGCTTTCCCCAGAGGGGTCTTCCGGAATCCGCCCAGATCGCCGCCGAAGTCGGCATTGCTGTAGCCGAGTTTGAGACCGCCGGCGTCGGCGGTGCCTTCCACCCGGATCGAGTCCAACACCTCGCCGCTGGAGGTATCATATATCCGGACATTGATCGCCACGTGGGCCTGTTCATGGCTCCCCCCGATCCGGAAGCCCTTGAATCCGATCCCCGCTCCCTCACCGCCTTTCTTCTCTTCAAACTCGGTGACCGCTCCCGAGATCAGGATCTGGGCTTTACCCAGTTTCCCGATCGCGGCGGCGGAGCCTTTACCGGTCCGGCCGCTGGCGCCGAGGTCCTGCTCGGCCATGATGGCGTCCAGGTCTTGCCGCTCCAAAACCGTAAATTTTCCGGTGTCAACCAGAGCGGTGCACATCATCTCCTGCATTCCCCACCCGATCCTCCATTGGCCGCGCCAGCTTGACTTGTTGTCAAACTCGGATACGGCGATCGTCTTCCGGGGGGCGGCGGTCGCGTCCGGAAGACCGACAAGACACCATGCTGCCAGCAGGACCGCGATTAAAGAACAAACATTCACTACTTCTTTCATTATCTCCCCTCCTTTTCCAGTTTAAGCTGGATTATTCATCCCGGATATGGGATGAATAATCCAGCTTGACGGGAAAAAAGTAAATATATAATTTTTATGAAAAGAAAAAAATTCAGACTAGGCATTATCTTGCTACTGATCGGGATCACAGCTCTGGTTCATTTTAATTGCTTGCTTCTGGGGTTCAATCTGTTCTAGGACAGAGTCTTCATACTCGATAACCCTTATATCGGCTTCATCTCATTAAAGCTGATCGGGCGTACCTTCACCTCCTTTCTTGAAGCCGACTATTGTCCGCTTGATCACTTGAGTTTCTCTTTAGATTACACATTCTGGAGTTTCAACGCGTTTGGCTGGCATTTCACATCCTATTTAGCATATATATTTAATGTAGTTCTTTTATTTCTAATTATTTGCCAACTCTCTCACAAAACCGGCGGCCGATTTCAGACCAGAATGCTTTTAGCCGGTTTGACAGCTCTTTTATACAGTATCCACCCCCTGCAAGTCGAATCAATCGCCTGGGTCCAATGTCGTTGCCATTTGATGTGCGCCAGCTTTTTTTTACTCAGCATTCTCCTGTATCTAAAATGGGACCAGTCCCAATCTCAAAAATACTATTGCCTCTCGATTCTCTGCGCTCTCTGCGCGGGACTTTTCAAAGCCAGCGCGGTTTCATTGCCGTTTGTTATAATTCTATTAGATTATTATCCGTTACGCAATATAAAAAAAAGAACCTGGAAAAAAAAGATAATTGAGAAAATTCCTTATATTATTGTGGCCGGGTTGATCGCCGAGCTAATTATCGTGATCCGTCATCAGGTTAATTATCTCCATCCCATGAACTTGCCATCATTGGTCCATAATCTGATCGAATTCCCCGCGGTTATCACATTTTATCTCTCTAAAACTATACTCCCCCTGCATCTGGCTCCAATCTATCCCCTTGATCTTACAAACAACCTTATGATGATAGTCTTTTCCTGGTTATTCACAGTCGGTTTTGCCGTGTTTGCCGTAATAAATATAAGCAGACGCCCCGCCATTTTAAGCGGAATTCTTCTGTTTATAATACTTCTTCTCCCGGGGGGTGGTTTGGTACGCTCGGGCTCCACCGTCTTAGGAGACCGATATGTGTTGCTGGCGGATATACTGCTTTTTTTCGGATTAGCCTGGATTATTATCAAGGCCCTTCATTCGGTTTCTTTCCGGTGGCCGGTTGCTGCTTTGACCATTATCTGGGCAGCTTTTCTGGTCTGGAAGACCGTTACCTATACCGCTCTCTGGGATAACGCAATAGCCTTAACCCATCAGGCTTATGATCTATATCCCCAATCAAAGATAATCGAGCATTTTATGGCAGGAGCATACAACAATACTGCTCTGGAGGCGGTCGCTCAAGGCGATTTAAATCAGGCCAAAAAATATCTCAAACAATCATTGGCGATCAAGCCCGAAGCAGCTACTTATAAAAATTTTGCCTACTTATCGATCAAACAAGACAAACTGGATAAAGCTATTAAATATTATCAGAAAGCGTTAGAATTAAAACCGGCTTTGAATGATTTAGTCACGATCCACTATAGTATGAGCAAAATTTATCTGCGAAAAGGAGAAACAGAAAAGGCTGATCTGGAATTGAGAAAAGCCTCAATGTTCCGGGAAATAATAATTCGGGCAAATCGATGATTCCCAATCTATATAAATTTTATTTCATCAGATAGATCGTTTCCCCGGCAATAATCGTCCTCTTTACATTGTAATGTTTATCCATGATGACCAGATCGGCGTCCATCCCCCGCCGGATATCTCCTTTCCGGTTCTCCACTCCCAGCAATCGGGCCGGATTAAGGGTCGCCAGAATCAGCGCTTTCGAGAGCGGGATACCGGTGAACCGGACAACGTTCCGCAAGGCGTAGTTCATCGGGACCATACTCCCGACCAGTGTCCCGTCCAGAAGACGGGCGCCGCCGGCATCGACAATAACCTCTCTACCCCCCATAATGAATTTCTTGATCCGCCTTCCCAGAACCGCAATGCCATCGGTAACCAGCAGCAGGCGATCGATGGGCTTGAGGTGGAAAAGCAGCCTGATAATAACCGGTGAGAGATGGATCCCGTCACAGAGAATCTCGACATTAACCTTCTCCGACTCCAGGATAGCGCCAACGGCGCCCGGGCACCGGTGGAGGAGCGGGGGGTAGCTGTTAAAGAGATGGGTGGCATATGAGATCCCGGTCTTGATGGCCAGCCGGGCAGTCTCGTAATCGGCGGTGGTGTGACCAATCGCGGGGATGACGCCGTTTCGTCTCAACAGACGGATCAACTTCCGCGCCCCCTTTACTTCCGGGGCCAGAGTCATTATCTTGATCGATCCGGGGGCCGCCTCCAACAGTTCCTTGACCTCGCTCTCGTCGGGCCTCCTTATAAAGCGAAGGGGTTGAGCCCCTCTCTTACCGATATTGAGGTAGGGGCCTTCCAGGTTGATTCCCAGTATCTCGCCCCGGCCTTTCTTCTCCGCGCAATGAGAGCCGATATAACTAACAATCTTCAGAAGGCTCTTCCGGGAGGAAGTCGCGATCGTGGGCAGGGCCGCGGTGATCCCGAAACGGGCCAGATATTTCATTATACCGAGGACCATCCGTCCCTCGTTATCGGAAAAATCATTCCCCCCTCCCCCATGGACGTGGAGGTCGATAAAACCCGGGACGAGATACCTTCCCCGGGCATCGATCACCGTACGGACAAATTCCGGTGGGGGGACACTCTCCGGCAACAACCTTTTAATTTTGCCGTTGCTAACCACGAGCCCTCCTCGTGATGGCGTATACCCCGGCCTTAAAATAAGGGCATTGATTATCGCGGTTGCTTGTCGGGAAGTCATTAACCTGATTTAATAAATTGTTTTAATATTCTTCGGGCTTGCCCGATCAACCGCAGGGAACCGGTGACGCAGATCAGTGAAGTTCGGGGTTCCATGCCCGGCGGGGCGGAAGGACAAACACGGTAGCAGTATTTAAAGGCCGACTCAAGTGATTTACGGGCCAGGACCGGTATTTTTTTCGGGCCGGTCAGAGATCGACAGGTCCGGGCCAGGGCTGAGGAGGCGAGACCACGCTCTCCCTCCGGCTGAACGGCAATCACCTTCCGGGCCAGAGGGACCAGGGGACGGCAGATCGCTTTGACGTCTTTATCGGCCAGTACTCCCAGGATGAGGATGACCGGACGGTCCCCGGCCACCATCCGCAGTGTCTTCGCGCAGACAAGGGCGCCGGCTTGGTTATGCGCGCCATCAAGAATGAAATCCGGTGCCCCCGGGATAAATTCAAAACGTCCGGGCCAGGATATCCGGCTCAGGGCAACCCGAATCCGGGAAATCGCTACCCGGAGATTACGAGACTCCCCCTGTTCCCAGGCGGCGAGCGCGGTCTCGCAGTTCCGGACCTGGTGTTCTCCCAGCAGGGGGAGATAGAGGTCCCGGTAGACTCGCCGGGGGCCGTGGACGGTGAGGAGCTGCCCTTTCATGGTCCACTCCTTCACATCGCTCCGGTAGTTTCGGCTCACTTCGACAAAGGGGGCGGCCCGCTCCCGACAAAGTTTCTTCAAACATGAGAGCGCCTCCGGCCTGGTTACGGCAGTCACCAGAGGAACCTTTTCCTTGACGATGCCACCTTTTTCCCGTGCTATCCGACCGAGGCTTTTGCCCAGGTACTGCTGATGTTCCAGGGCGATGTTAGTAATAATCGAGACCCGAGGTTCAACCACATTGGTAGCGTCCAGCCTCCCCCCCAGTCCGACCTCCCAGACCACCGCGTCCGCTTTCATCTTTTGAAAATACCGGCAGGCCAGAGCGGTAACCACTTCAAAATAGGTGGGGTGGGAACATCCCGAGCTTTCGGCCACCCGGCTGAGTAACGGCCGGATCTCTCTCAATCCGGCCAGAACCTCCCGACGGGAGATCAGCCGGTTATTGATCCGGATCCGCTCCCGAAAATCTTCCAGGTGTGGGGAAGTGAAGAGGCCCACCCGCTGATGGGTGGTCCGAAGCAACGCCTGAAGAATCGCCGCGACCGACCCCTTTCCGTTCGTCCCCGCGATGTGATAGAAGACCAGCCCATGGTGGGGATTTCCCAGGAGCTCCAGAAGCCGGCGGATATTGTGGAGACCCAGCTTGGTCCCGAAGAGACGGAGGCGGTAGAGAAACTCCAGCCCCTCGTTATAATTAGTGATCTTATCTACCAAGTTCTTTTTAGTCATTATTGTATTATTCACTGAGTTGCCGGGAAATTCGCCGGGCCAGATCACTCAGGGTCGGGTCGCGGGCGCCCATAATCAAGATGACTTCTCCGCTTCGCGGATGACGAACGAGATCAGAAAGAAGTTCCTCCCGCCCCGGCAAGGCCAACACCTCTGCCGGCCCGGCGATCTCCGCGGCAAGCTCCCGAGACCCGAAGCCGGATTGGATAGTCCCCCCGGCGTAATAGACGGGGAGGATGAAGAGCCGGTCGCATTTCCGGAGACCCCGGGAAAAGGCCGCGGCCAGTTCACGGTGAAGACGGCGGAGAGGAGCAAAGCCGTGCGGCTGATAGACGGCGGTCACCCGGGGTCCGAAGAGACGGGCGCACGTAAGCGCGGCAGTGATCTTGGCCGGATTATGGGAGTAATCATCGATCACCACGAGCTCCCCTGATGAATAGACGACCTCCATCCTTCTCTTCAAACCGGGGAAATTTTGCAGCGCGGCCGTCATTCGGTCGAGGGTAATACCGGCCCGGGACGCGGCCGCTATCGCCGCCAGGGCGTTATAGATATTATGGAGTCCGGGGAGAGGAAGCGCGAATTCCTCCCCCGAGAGTTCGAAAGTGGATCTATCTCCACTGAAGCTGACTTTCCGGGCCTGAAGATCGGAAGGAGAGCGAATGGAGTAGATAAGAGGATGGGCGTTGCCGCTCAACAGATCACGACTCTCCGGGCAGTCCGCGTTGAGTACCAGTCCATCCCGGCAGTTCCGCGCGAACCGGGAGAAGATCTCCCTCAACCGCTCAATCGGGAAGTGATCGGGGGATATATTGGTTATGACACCAAGAGAAGGCTGATACTGATCCAGCATCCCGTCGCTCTCATCAGCCTCAAAGCAGAACCATTCCGACCTACCCAGTCGGGCGTTTCCCCATCCTTTCCTCTCCCCTTTCAGAGGTGCCCCGATAACGAAGGTGGGGTCACAACCGTTCTGCTCCAGTATCCAGCCCAGGAGCGCGGTGGTGGTGGACTTTCCATTGGTCCCCGCCACCGCCAGTGTTCTTTTTCCCCGGGCCAGATGCCATAGGTACTCCCCGCGGCTCATGACCGGGACCCCACGCCGTTTTGCCTCAATAAGATCCGGGATATCAGCCTCCACCGCTACCGAGGTCACCGCCTCCTCCACCGACACCAGGCCGGAGCCATCCTGGGGGAAGATGGCGATCCCCTCCCCTTCCAGGCAGGTCCGAAGATCCGAAGCCTCTCCCCGATCGAAGAAGCGATCGGAACCGCTCACCGCTTCTCCCTGCCAGCGGGCAACCTGGGCCAGACCGCTCATTCCCACTCCGCCAATTCCAATAAAATGAATCTTTTTCTTATCAGATAATTTTTTTTGAACTTTTTGCACTAAGTAGTGTCTATCTTTATGGAAAAATTTGTAATATTTTTTCTAAAAAAATATTGACTTGTTTTTATAATATGGTATGTTTAGTTACAAATGACTAAAGCCATCGTTCTCGATGGTGAATAAGCCCCGCCACGGCGGGGCTTTTTTTATCTGCTGACCAAATGCTCGTGCTTGCATCCCAATTTATCGGTGGCCAGACACCAGATGATTACCTCGCAATCTTATTAATAATTTTGCGCAGATCCTCCATCCTTTCACTAACTTGCTTCTCAGTTCTTCTCTCCCATTTTGGGTACGGGGCAAATAAGACAAAAAGGAAACGTTCCATAGAGGCATTGGATAGCTTCAAATCATTACTAAATGATCCCCCCATTCTCATCCTCCAATAATACTCCCCCGGTCTCACCACTTTCCCAAACAAATCTACATGTAGCTTTCTTGCCCTACGATTTACCCATTCAAAAGCTTCATCATAGGTCATATTAAGTTTCCGGACTAAAGACGGAATCTCTTCTTCTGAATATCTATCTTTTAATTCATATTCAGGCATCGCTCTTCATTATCGATTAACAGCATGATTTATTATTCATTGTTAATGAATAATCTTTGTATTAAAGGGCTTCCAATATCTTAAGAAGTAACTCCTTCAGGTCCTTCCGACTGTTAAAATCCACCATCAATTGTTCTGTTTTTTCGCCCTGCCGGATAGAGATGCCTTTCCACCACTTCGGCCCTACCACTCTTTTGATATCCCGCTCCATGGCGTTGAATTCCTTCTCCTCCGGGCTAAGCTCACTCGGCGGCCGCGCCTGGTCGACCAGCAGCGCTGTCTGCGTGATGGTGAGACCGTCGTTGATAACGCGATCCGCTATCTTGAGCTGCGCTTCCTGATCTCTCAATTTCATCAGGACCTTGGCGTGACCGAAGGTGATGCTGCTTTCGTGAACGTACTTCAATACCCGGGGATGGAGGATATGGATCATCCGCAGAAAATGAGAAGCTGTTGTCCGGTCTATCCCCAGCTTTTCGGCCAACTCTTCCTGGGTATATTTATAGGTCTCTATAATCTCCTGCATCGCCATCGCCCGCTCCAAAGGAGAGAGATTGAGCCGGACGATATTCTCCACCAAGCCCTTGATTAAAATATCCGCTCCTCCCTCGCTGTCCTTATCGACCGCGGGGATCTTCTCCCACCCGAGTTGATCCATCGCGTAGAGTCTTCTCTCCCCGGCAATCAGTTGAAAATAATCCTTCTTCTTCGAGACGACAATCGGGCAGAGCAGGCCGTGGGTTTTAATCGAATTGACCATATCTTCGATATCCACCCTCCCGCTTTTGAAACGAAGTCGATATCCCTCAATCTTTATTTTATCCCGATCGATCATCAAGAGTTTCATGGCTTAATCTCCTTATACATAAAAATGTGCCACGTGGCACATTTGAGCGTAGAATTTAACTTTTTAAGCGGTTTTCCCAACATTTTTGTCAGTCTATTTCCCATAAAGTTAATACCCTTATTAATACCCTTATAATAAGATACTACCTCTATTCGCCCAAGAAGGTCCAACGTGCACCCCGGCCTTTCCCTACACAGACAACCCGATTATTCTTTTTCAGGCTGCCCAATATGGTTTGAATCCATTCCCTGCCAACGCCGGGACAGTCCGCCTCTAGTTCTGAGAGTGAAAATGGATTTTGTATCTTCTTCAATGCATCGAGAACCAGCTCCATTTTCGCGCCCCGGGGTGCTTCCATCTCGCCGACTCGGGCTTCAAACTCCCTGTAGGCTTCTTTGAGGATGAAGAGCAGGTAGTTTATGTAGGGCCAAGGATCATGTTTCCTCTGATGCCAACCCTCGGAACTGATCCGTAGGGTTTCATAATAGCGTTCTTTATTCTGTTCAATGATTCGTTCCAGACTGATGTATCGTCCAACTTCAAATCCAAGTCGATAACAGGACAAAAGCAGGAGAAGCCGAGACACCCGTCCATTGCCATCACGAAACGGATGAATGCATAAAAAATCCAGATTAAGGGCGGCTAACAGGATCAAGGGATGGATTCGAACATTCCTCAGTCCTTCGTCGAATTCCATCATCAATTCGCGTACGGCGCCCGGCGTTTCTTTAGGAGAAACAGTTTTAAAACGTATGGTCCGTTCTCCCTTCGGTGAGAGTTCGATAATATCAACGGGCTTCTCTTTGTACCGGCCCGCATCCCATATTTCTCCCCGGCATAGTGTGTGTAACCGTAAAACCGTTTGTTCGGAAAGTGAGATATTTTTACATTCCGAATGAATCCAGTTCAATGCTGAGCGATATCCCGCGACTTCTTCTTCGTTGCGGTCTTTATAAATCGGGGTGCCGAACATCACGATTTTGATCCGGGTTGGGTCCACTTCTACGCCTTCAATACGGTTGGATGAAACGGCGCTTTCAATGAGAGCGTGTTCACGAAGCGCCTTTAATTTTTGCGGAGACTGGCGCGTAAAAAGCTCCTGCTTCCCTCGATACTCGGTCAAATTCGCAATCAACCACCCGGTCGCCATGGGGATGGACGGATGCTTATCTAACATTTTTAATGTCTTCATAATTCTCTATCAGTGATTAGCGACAATTATACTTCTGCTCCCCGGGGATAAACCCCGGGGGGGCGCAAAGACCCCCGTGGCTTTACGCCATGGGTGAACAAGTTCATCAGCTACCAAGCACCTTCCCCGCCAGTCCCCTGCCGGTTTGGTCCCCCCCGATGACGCGAAGCGTCTTTTCGGGGTCCGGCAGGTGAATCAGTTCGTTAATAACTAATATCTTCCGCATTAAAGGGCTTCCAATATCTTCAATAGTACTTCCTTCAGGTCCTTCCGACTGTTAAAATCCACCATCAACTGTTCTGTTTTTTCGCCCTGCCGGATAGAGATACCTTTCCACCACCTCAGCCCTACCGTTCTCTTGATATCCCGCTCCATGGCGTTGAATTCCTTCTCCTCCGGGCTAAGCTCGCTCGGCGGCCGCGCCTGGTCGACCAGCAGCGCGGTCTGCGTGATGGTGAGGCCGTCGTTGATAATGCGATTCGCTATCTTGATCTGCGCTTCCTGATCTCTCAATTTCATCAGGACCTTGGCGTGACCGAAGGTGATGCTGCTTTCGTGGACGTATTTCAATACCTGGGGATGGAGGATATGGATCATCCGCAGAAAATGAGAAGCGGTTGTCCGGTCTATCCCCAACTTTTCGGCCAACTCTTCCTGCGTATATTTATACGTTTCTATAATCTCCTGCATCGCCATCGCCCGCTCTAAAGGAGATAGATTGAGCCGGACGATATTCTCCACCAAGCCCTTGATTAAAATATCCGCTCCTCCCTCGCTGTCCTTATCGATAGCGGGGATCTTCTCCCAGCCGAGTTGATCCATCGCGTACAGTCTTCTTTCCCCGGCGATCAGTTGAAAGTAACCGTTCTTCTTCGAGACGACAATCGGGCAGAGGAGACCGTGGGTTTTAATCGAGTTGACCATATCTTCGATATCCACCCTCCCGCTTTTAAACCGCAGGCGATAGCCCTCGATCTTTATCTTTTTCCGATCGATCATCAAGAGTTTCATGGCTTAATCTCCTTATACATAAAAATGTGCCACGTGGCACATTTAAGCGTAAAATTTAACTTTTCAAGAGATTTATCTCGTCTTTTTGTCAAGTATTTTCCCTGTATTGCAGGAAGATCACAGCTTTGCCGTTTTACAATCCCGAGTAACGAAACCGTCGATGGATTACGGAAAGCCAGGAAACGGTTATGGCCCTATTTTCTTGCAATTAATCCGGTCTTCCAGTTCTCGCAGGTTCCGGATGATTTGCTCCCAAGCCAGAGCCTCGCCAAAGATCATTTCCCGCATACGGGCATAATCGGCCCGAAGTATAGGCATGCGTTCTTCTGGAGGTACGAGGTGGAAATTACCTGATGTGGCCGTCTCGTAGTGCGCCCAGGCTGATGCAAAGAACAACTGCTTGTGCGCGACAACACGATCGAGCAAGGAGCAGCGATTAAGTGCCTGTTGGCCGATATCATGCTGCGAGAGCTGGCAGAGATCGTAATAATGGCGCGATATACCTTCTGCCGCGGGCTTGTCTGTCGGCCGATGGAATTCAGCATGGAGGATCGTAGCCTTCTCCCAAAAGGACCTCCGTGCGTCCAGAACGTATACCCGGCACGAAGTGGCCACCTTGAACGCCTGAGGAAATACTTCGGCCGCGTATGGTCGAACTTCGTGATATTCGGCAGGCCAATCGTCAGAACGCGCCCCCATTTCGAGTCGTATGGCTGGACGGATATAGCCCGGCAACTTAATTTCCATGTCGCTTCGCGGATACGTGAAGATGACAGTTTGAGGATCGGTCGTATCTATTTCAAGGCTCCAATCCAAATCGCCGATCACCGACACAAAGTCCGTACGAAGTGCCGGCAGCAGTCGATCACGGATTACCTGCCGGCACGCGGCGACCAGAGCTTTAATGCGGCGCCGGGATTCTTTACTGCTAATTCCGATTTGCTCCGGATCGCGGTCATCCGCGAAACCAAGGCCTCGTCGGCTGAGCGAAAGATCCACGTCTTCAGAGAACCGTTCTATCGCATCATAAGCTTTCGATAACGATGTCCCCCCCTTGAAGATCATCTGCGGTCGAAACTGCATCACCTCATAAATGCGATGCAATACCCAGCAAACCCAAAAATCCTTTTCAATGATTGCGGGTGACCGAACCGGGTGCAGAACTGGTGCCGAACGTCGGAAAAGTTCCGCGCGTTCCTGTTGATGGGCCCGGGCGATTCGATCCATCAGTTCTTTTCCTCACGAGCGATTAGCTCGATAATTGGCTTCAGCCAGGCAGGGGCATAACGGAGGTTGCGTTTCAACTCCTTTTTGTCTTTTGGGGAGAGTTTCGAGTGGAGATGGCCGATTATATCCGGGGTTACTCCATTCTTTCCGAGGTGGCGGAGTGCCTGGAAGAAGAACGGAGCGGTCTGTCCCTTCACGTCCATCGTCTTGGGCCCACGGTTAAGCAGTTTGATAGAGTAAGGACCGATCGTCACTGTTCTGGTTCGCCCGTTTGTATAGTAAGTAATCTTTGCCGGAACCTGTGTTGTGAGCCCGAGCATGTTAGCTGCGTAGGCGCCGGATGGGATAACACGCAGTCCGTTCTTCCGAGCCCACACCTTGACCAGCTCGTCCGGTGACTGAATCATCGGCTCATTCAGTAGCCTGCCCATCAGAGGGATCTCATACAACCCACGTCCTACCCGGTGGATCTCTCCCTGCCGGACCAACCGGGACAGTGCCTGAGCCACGGCGCCCCGTGTTCCAAGATCCAATAAATCTCTGACCGGGACAGCTTCGCCCTTCCTTGCAGATAGTCTCGCAACTATCTTTTCAGCAATAGGATGCACAACTTTCATAGTTTATTTATGTCACAAAAATAGATCGATTTTTGTGACATTATATCTTATCTTGTCCAGCGCGCAAGTCTAATTGCAAGCCACCTACAGAGAATTTGAAGAACGAGCGGTATCAATACCGGTTTATCACCTTGTTTCATGGCCTAATCTCCTTATACACAAAAATGTGCCACGTGGCACATTTGAGCGTAAAATTTAACTTTTCAAGAGGTTTGTCTCGTCTTTTTGTCAAGTATTTCTAATTCATCCCAGGAAGCTACTCTTTTTGGTGTGATACCTCTTAGCCAACTTATAAAAAACTTGCAACTCTGAATATGTCCGGAAAGAGTACCTATCTTGAAATTGATAAAATGGGGTTTTGGAAATTTCCACATCAAATTTCCTCTGCATCTCCTTTGAGCTTATGATAAAGAGTCTGGTCTGGAATTGGGTTAGCTGGTGGAGTCTTAACAACCCCTTAGTAATATCTGTCGTATGTTCCACTTCAAAGGCATAAACCGGGAAATCATCTTTAAGCCAGATAACATCAATACGTTGGACTGTGTGAATAATCCTGCTCATAGAAAAATGCGGAATATTTTTTAACGATGTGATCTCCGATAAAGGAGTACCATTATAAATCTTTGATTTATCCGCGCAGTAGGTATCAAATCCCAATAAATTACCTAATTCAATCAGCATCCCTTCAATTTCTTCATGCTTGAATTGAGCTTTTTTCTCTACCTTTTGAGGTAACTCCTTTGGTGGATGATATTCAATAATCTTCTTATAATCTAACGCTTCTATTTTTCTTACGCCTCCCTGGAGATATACACCATATATTTTCTCTTTCTTAATAAAATCCAGTCGCCCTACTAAATCTTGGATAGGTTTTGGTTGTTTCCAGGATATTATATTCTTCAAGAGGATGGCATATTCTCCATCGAATAAAACACTCTGCAATTTTCGTTTAGCGATTTCCTCTTCTGAAAGTCGATAAATATTTTTGGAAATTTCGGCAGTCCCTATAAACGTTTGCCCCTTTTTACCGGCTTGATAAAAAACTATCTTTGTTCCGGTTAATAATTCCCTCCTATTAGGAGTTCTTTCATTAATCCCCCAAACTCCTGTTTGCATAAGTTTGTCGTAAACCTCTCTGGCGGGAAGAAATTGCCCCTCTTTTCTGATATCGTTTACCACAAAGATAAAATGCTTCCCTCCCTTCTTGGCTGAAATCTCTTTTTCATAGTTGTCGGCAGGCTCAACCCATTTTCTTAAGGCGAAAATCCCTTTACCCAGACTCTGAAAAATACTTCTATCTCTTTTTTGCTTAATATCCTGATTAAGCTGAGCGTTCATCGTCGCCCAGGGCGTCTTCCCGGAAGTTTCAAGCATCCCTTTTTCCTGAGCAAGATCTGTTATTTGCCGGTAATTTAGAGGTTTGCCCACACTCTCTAAAATTTTTTCCGCAGCCTTCTTAAAATTCATTTTTTCGCCCTTTTAATACTCTTATGAATTCGTCGCTTTCATAAAGAATGTGATCTACACCTTTTGGATCCACAATGAATATTGCATGGAAATGATTTAGATTTGTTATATATGAAATACAGTTGATATAAATATTCTTCTCCGAAAATTGATATTGGTTTAATAAGAGAAGAATTTTCCCAAATTGGATTTTTTGTAGCTTCTTTGCTTTTAATGATACTAAACGATTGAATAACCGACAAGCCTCTGCCTGAATTTCTTCCTCATATTTGACTCTTGTTGGCCCAATAAATCCAATAACTGACAGAGAACGATTTATTTTCTTAACTATACATTTGAACGAGTTTTGTTCAAAAACATTAATCTCAGATGACTTTGAAAAGTTTGTAGTTTTTGACAAGAAATCAAGAATTCTTTTCTCAAGAACTTTTTTAATCCTCCCGAAATTAGGAAATGGGCGGTTAAACTTAATAAAATAATGTCCCTGTAATATATTTTGATCTAAGGCCTTTTGTTCTATTGATTTTGTCAATTGCCTCATTGAATTCAGAATAGATAATATGGGAAATTCTTTTTCTGCGACTTTTAATATATCCATGATTGTAGTAACTTCAACAGCATATTTGTTACTCCCGATTGAAAGGTAATAATCAGGTGGCTCATCTCCTTTTTCCCATTGAACATTCTCACATCTTTTAATATCTACTAAAAAAGAATTAAATCTCTCCTTGCAAAATTCTTCTCTCTTGGAACCCATACTAATAAATTCTCTATATAATGAAATAACCTTTCCTTAAAAATGTTATGATGAAATATGGTTTATCTTATTTTTAAGTTTAAAATTCTTACACGTATTTTCTTCTAAAAAAGCCCTGAAGTAGCGGTAAAATCATTTTAAAGATTCCTCTACAATCCTAATTTCTTTTCCACTCAATCCATATAATTCATAAACAAGCTGATCGATTTGGTTGTCGGTGGCTTTGATCTGGCGCTCAAGTTGTGTTTTTTCTAGCGGTGATCTAGCTTTTTTAGCCTTTTTCTTCAACTCTAAAATCTTCTCTACTTGTTTAACTACTCGATCATGGCTTTCTTTATCCATGGGATCTAGAAAGTTCATTTGTGGAATCGGCAGTCTATCTAAATGCACTTTCTTTAATTGAGCAATGCTCTTCCTGTTCGTGATCAATTCATTTGTGTAATAAAAGTTGCAAAATTTAGAATTAATCAACCCAAGAATAAATTCGTACTTAGCCCGAGATTTTTTATTAAATAGAAAATACAGAGACTGCTCCGGGAAAAGATTAGAATTGTCCAATGTAGCAATTAGACGATCACCAGTTTTTCTAATCAAAATTTTAGGCCTTGCGCCTAATTTTTTTTCGTCAGTTGTTCTTCCTGTAATATTTTCTCTTTTGAATTCAAACCAATAACTTTTTTTCATCATGTATCGATCTATGCTGTCTCCTTTTAAAACTTCAATCTGGGATGTCTTTTCTTTATTTTCGGTTATAAGTGAAGACTTCCCACCAAAACCAGACGTTGATTCACAAACTTGCTCCAACAGAAAAAAATTTTGGTTTTTAATTTTCTCAATAACATCCATAACTTCTTTTGATTCATAATACTGGAAAATATAATAAGGATTATCCGAGAATTTCTTTTGTAAGATTTCAACACAAGGCTTCCCAAATTCACCTATACAGACTTTCTTCATGGCTGGGGATTTCGCTATTTTGCTCAACACAAAAATCAAAGTATCTGCTGTTACCACTGGGAATGGGGCATTGTATTGCAAATAATGAATATAAAAACCCTTGAGAATTCTTTTTCTTAAACTAATAAACTGTTCATTGAAGCCTAATCTGTCTGGAACAATGAAGCTAAAAAACCCTCCTTTAGTAACCAGATTAAGACCTTGGGCGATAAAATATTCATACATATTTGGAGCATAAGTATTTCCTTCGAATTTGCAGACTAAATAATCAATTTGTCTTTTTGACAACATCAGGGAACCAAAGCGTCCTGAAAGAGATATCCATGGTGGATTACCGATAACGGCATCGAAGCCGCCTTTTTGCATAATCTCCGGGAATTCGGCGTTCCAATCGAAGGCGTTGATTTTTTCGCGGTCTTCGGGGGTAAAGGAAATGAGATTGCTTCGGTGCTCCGCACCTCGCAATGACGGGATGGAGGATTGGTCCATCTCATAAAAATCGGGTCCGATCAGGGAGTTTCCGCATTTGATGTTGTTACCCAGATCCGGCAGCGCCCTCTCCCGCCAGAGTTTCATCTGCCGCTCCAGCGTATCCTGATTCTCGTTCTCCAGGACCTTGAGGAGGAGACTGAGCTTGGTTACTTCCACCGCCTGGCTGTCGATATCCACACCATAAATGTTGTTGAGCAGAATCCGCTTCTTCTCCCGGGTGGTGAGATACCACTGGCCGCCCTTCCCCTGATAGATCGGCATCTCGGGTTTCTTGCCGGGCACGTATTTTCGGAGAGCAGTCTTTGAGATATATCCTTTATGGCCCAGCTGGGGGATAAGGTTGTTGAGATACCAATCCCGGTGATAGTCGTTCAGATAGGTATAAGCGCCGATCAGAAAAGAACCGGAACCGCAGGCGGGATCGAGTATCCGTAGTTTCTCTATCTTTTTCGGTGTCTTGCCCTCGCAGAGTTTTCCGATGGTATTCTTGACGATATAATCGACGATATAGGTCGGCGTATAATATACCCCGCCGGCTTTACGGACTTCCGGTTTCTCCTCAATCTTAGCGTGATGTCCCTCGGTCAGCGTAATGACTTTTCCCAGAAACTGCTCATAGATGTTGCCGAGAATATCCGCCCCCAAGACCGAGAATTCATACGGGCTTTCCGGGTAATAAAGCTGTTTGAAGATCTCCTTCAAGACTTTGTCATCAATCTTGAGGCCGAGCGTCAATTCGTCGGGAGGCGTTATTAAATCTTTCTCCTGTCGAAAGTGAAAGAGCCCGGAGTTGTATTTATCATCGGCCAGGCGATATACCTTCTTCAGACGTTCATATATATCGGTTCCATTTATTAAGGCCTGCAGTTGGCCATAGGATTCAATTCCCCGATCTTCGCAGATGCGGAGGAAGATAATCCGGTCGATCGTTCTCTGGACGGCAAAGTTGACTTCCTGTATTCCCAGGGAAGGATTTCTCAGAGCAATATTCCGCGCCAGGAGCGTTCGCCAGTTCTCAATCTCCTTGAGAAATTCCACGTCGACTTCCTGGGTGGTTCTCTTCCGTTTGGATTCGACGTATTTATCAAAGAGCCCTTCGAGAACCGCCTGCTTGGAGAAGATGGAGGTGATCTCTTCCCACCTGTCCAGGTATTCTTTATAAGCAAGATAGATAACCCGAGCATTGCCAGGTTTATCCCCGAGGTGAGGGCGGACGCGGCAGTCATAGACGGCAAACTCTTCAAAGTCGGTGAGGATCGAGAGGGGGAGCCCGGCGGACCAGGCATAGCGGCGGAGTTGGTAGGCGGGGCTGACCTCCCCTTTTATATCAACGGAGGGTTTCTTGGCTTCGACAAAGAACTTGCGTCCTCCCCCGATCCGAAAACAATAATCGGGGGCCTTGGTGACGCCACCGATTTTGATGGCGTCTTCGGTGATGACGTCCTTGTAAGCCTCGGCGTAGCCCTTCTTATTGTAGATGTCCCAGCCCAGGGACTCGAAGAAAGGATCGATGAACTCGGAGCGAACGTTGGCTTCCTTGTAACCGGAACTTTTATAAGCTTCCAGGTTTCGGTCGAATACTTCCACCAATCGCTTAATTTTTTCGGGGGGTCTCATATTTCATTTCCGGTTCTACTCAATTTTATCAACATCCCATTCATCTAATAAAAATATATTCTTTCCTTTTTTAAGGGATCTTTCAAAAATACAGAGTGCTTTCCCTTTCCCGGTAATGGATGGATATATAATTGCATCATAATTTTTAGAATGCGCCCATCTTCCCAATGCTTGCGACATGGCATAATTGTCTCCCATTATTTCGCCAAGATTGATGTCCAAGGATTTGACGATACCTTGGTCAGTGAGATCTAAAACCTTCCCGATTATCGCTTTGATCTTCCCAATATGATATTTCCTGGGAACTATACTCTTTCTGGAAAGCTCTGCTTCACAGACAGATTGTGACTCTGCTAAATAAAGGGCACCAAATTCTCCTTGGGGATTGAACCGTCCCCCATTGCGTAATGAGCCGTTTGTCGAAAGTAACCTATCTCTATAAATAGGAAGAATAGCTCTGAAGAAAGTGAAGATAGAAGACATACGGGGATATTATTCGGGTTTTGACTTTAAAATGCGGCTTTTAACCAAGAATCCCATGCGCGGCCCTTTCCAGAAGAACCAATATCTTGCGGCGTCCTTCATAAGTATACGCTATATCAATCGGCCTCTTATTCCTTAATTCCGGATTCTTTCTACGCATCCACTCTGAGGGATTATCACCAAACCCGGATATGATCCGTACTACTTCATCCCAGAGAGAGAGCATCTCTTCCGCCATGGGAGTAGGTTTGGTTTTATTATTTTCCCAACGGGAGATGCTTTTAGTAGAAGCATTCAGCAACTGAGCGAACTTCTCTTGGGACAGACCAAGCTCATTCCTGATTGACTTAACTTCTGTAGCTACTGAGGTAGTCATATTAAATCTCCTTACTCATGATTTGATTATACAGGATTTCCATATCTCTCTATCTAAATATCCCATATGTCTGGACACATGTCAAGGCTCTATTACAAATAAAAAATAGGGGAAGTTGAACTTTCTCCCCTACCGCACGAGGCGGCAGGGGCCGTTTATTGTTATGAAGTGCCGGATTAGCTCATGAACTTTCATTCCGGCCGCATGAAGCGGCCGGGGATGTTTCTTGTTTTGCTGTCCTGGATTAGCTATTGAACTTTCTCCCCTACCGCACGAGGCGGCAGGGGCCGGTGTTTTTATGAAGTGTCGGATTAGCTGGTGAACTTTCATTCCGGCCGCATAAAGCGGCCGGGGATGTTTCTTGTTTTGCTGTCCGGTATTAGCTATTGAACTTCCGCTCCGGTGGGACCCCGAAAAGCTGCTATGCAGTCTCGGGGGAGACCAAGCCCACCGGGGGCAAAGATTTTTATGGGATATCCAGCAAAATCCGGCGGGAATCGGGGATATCGCCTTTCTTGAGTACCCTCCCCTGCTCATCGGCAACCATATATCGCTCTATCGTGGGAACGCTTTTTTTGAAGATAATCCCAATCTCTTTCAGGGGATAGGAGCTCGGGTTGTCGCAGGTAATAATCAGGGCATCATCATCCCGTTCCGTCCGGACCATTACCCCCTCACGGGCCAGCCACCACTCGCTCAGCTCCGCCATGGTGCAAAGCCAGGTCTTCTCCCCTTTCAGGTAGTTCAGGAACTCCTCCAACCGGGCCAGGTTCTCCTCCTCCGCGATCTGGGGGAGATGGGTGAGAAAGGCAAATACTCCTCCGCGGCGATGGTATCTCTTAAAGACCTTGATCGCTTTATCCTTATGCACGGTGGGATCGGTCTGGGAGGTTATCTCCAGAAGTTTCAGCCCGAAGGGATGATAAGGGTACATGAGGCGGCGGCGTTGCGCGGGCAGAAGAAATGTCTTCAGCGTGGTAGGAGGAAGGTGGAGGTCCGAACCATATAGATAGTTCAAACGGTCCAGGGCCCTAAAAGTCCGGGCATTGCCGGAGAAACAGGGACAACGGTGCCCCCGGGGAGGGAACCCGAGGTCGGTTAAGATCTCACGGCCTTTTTCCAGCCTCTCGATCTGTTCCTCGACATTGAGGAAGAGCATCTCGGCCCCCATATTGACGCCGCGACCCCGGTTCTTCTCGCAGTAATGGGCATAGCCGTGCTGGGCGATCTCGTGACCGTCCCAGCGGAGCTTCTCCAGCAGCTCGACGCGGGGATCGCGCGGCCGGAGGGGGTTCTCGCCCAGATGATTGGGGATAACGAAGAAGGTCCCCCGCACCCCCGACCGCTTCAAGACTGCCCGGAGCCGCTCGATCGAATCAACCGGGGTGACCGCGCAGAGATCGTCGTTGGTAAAGACGCCGGCCGACCGATAATCTCCCGGATAGAGACCAAGCGCGACATCATCGTTCTCCAGAAAGGCTACCGGTGGGCCGCTCAGATAATCCCGCCAGACGGAGTAGGTGTTGAATCCGATCCACCCGGCGAGCAAGACGGCAATAAGGCCCAGAAGTAATAATATTTTTCGGAGACGCTTTCTCATAATCATAATCCGGCATGAGTTAGATATCGTACAACTCCCATTCCTCATAGCAGTCTTCGGGGAGTTCATCCAAGAAACGGGAGGGGCGCTGGATAACCTCCGTCCCGGTACGCTGCCGGGCGGTCAGGGGCTGGAGGAGATAGAGTTCTTCCCGGCATCGGGTACCGGCCACGTAAAAGAGCCGCCGTTCCTCCTCCATGTTCTCGTCACTGCCGTAGCTGGAGGCCGGAGGAAACTTCCCTTCCGCCAGCCAGATAACAAAGACCACATCCCATTCCAGCCCTTTGGACTGGTGGATGGTGCTGAGGACGACCATCTCATCCTGCTTGCGGCGGTAGACATCGTGAGCGGATAAACCCCCGATCATGGCCAATTCGTCCAAAAACTTCTCCAGGTCTCCATAGCGCGCGGCGTAGTTGGCCATCTGCTGCAGGTCTTCCAGCCTCCGTTCGTAGTTAGTAAACTTGCTCTGAAGGTAGGCGTCATAGTCACTCTTCAGGACCAGGGCGATCAACTCCGACGGTCCGCGGGCCGCGTTCTCCCGCAGCTCCCGGATAGTTTCGACAAAACCGTCCCACCCGGGACGAGCGCCGGAGGGCACCACTGCCGCGATCTCCCCGGTTGGAAGCGTCCTTAACGGATCGGATGACGCGCGGAGAAGATCCCAGATCTTCTCCGAGGTCCTGGTGCCGATCCTGGGAAGCTTCACCATGATTCGTTTCCAGGCGATCTCATCCCGCGGATTGTCGATTATCTTCAGGTAAGCCAGAACATCCTTGATATGAGCCTGTTCAAAGAAACGAAGGCCCGAGCGGACCGTGAAGGGGATATCCCGGCGGGTCAGTTCCATCTGCACCTCCATGGAATGATAATGCGAACGATAGAGGATGGCGATCTCCCGGGGATTCACACCCTCATCAAGCAGTTCCAGGATCCTTTGAGCCACGAAGTCGGCCTGTTCGTAGACATTCTCCGGACGGATGACCGCGGGTCGGGGCCCCGGCTTCTTGACTGGATGGAGAGTCTTCTGGAAACCTTCCCCCGCGGAGGCCAGGACCCGGTTGGCCAGGTGAAGGATCTGGGGGGTGGAGCGGTAGTTCGTCTCCACGGTATAGACCCGGCAGCCCCGGTAGCGTTTGGGGAAGTCCCGGATATTGCTGAAGAGCGCGCCCCGGAAAGAGTAGATGGACTGTGAATCGTCGCCCACCACCATGATATTTTTATGCTCGGCGCCGAGCTGATCGACGATCTTGGCCTGGATAATGTTGGTATCCTGGTATTCATCGACCAGGATCTGCCGGAAGCGGCGGCGGTATTCTTCGGCCACCTCCGGATGTTGAGAGAGAAGCCGGTCGAAGTAGATCAGGAGATCGTCAAAATCGAGATAATTCAGTTCCTGCTTCCGCCGGATATACCGTTTGGCCACATTCTCTATCTGGGGAAGGAGTCTGATAAAATGGCCGGCCTTTATCTCAACCGCCCCCCCAATATCCATACCCGTGTTCCGGGAATATCCGATAATCTCCAGAAGTGCTCTCCCCCCCGGGAATCGCTTCGCCCGGGTATCTATCCCCGCCTCCCTTACCACCCCCTCGAGCAGAACCCGGGAGTCTTCGCGGTCCAGGATTGTGTAATCCGTCTGCAAACCAAGCAAGGCGGCGTGCTCCCGGAGAACCCGGTTCCCGACATGATGGAAGGTCCCCCCCCAGAGCCGGGATATATTTACCGGGACCAGCTCCTCCACCCTCCGGAGCATCTCCTCGGCCGCCTTCTTGGTGAAGGTCAGGAGCAGTATCTCTTCCGGCCGCACCCCCCGTTCCAGCAGGTGGGCGACCCGGTAAGTGACGATCCGGGTCTTGCCGGACCCGGCCCCGGCAATAACCAGGGCCGGACCGTCCGGCGCCAGGACCGCCTTCAGCTGCTGGGGATTAAGCTCGGCCTCGTAGTCGATCGTCGCCGCCGGAGCAACTCTTTTTATTCCATATCTCTTCTTCACAGATAACTCTCTTCTTTAATTCATACCTTCAACTTCGGGTCCAGGTAATCCCGGGCCGCGTCACCCAGGAGATTGAAGGATACTACGGCCAGAGCCAGAGTAAGTCCCGGGAAGATGGCGATCCAGGGCGCGGTCTTCAAATACTCCCGGCCCGCGCTGATCATAAACCCCCAGGTGGCCGTGGGGGGGCGTACTCCCAGATCGAGAAAACTCAGGGCCGCTTCCGCCAGAATAAAGGCCCCGATCTTCAGGCTGGCGGCGATCAGGATAATCGGAACACAATTGGGCAGGATGTGGCGGAAAAGGATTTTAATATGTGAGGAGCCGCCGACGCGGCCGGCTTCCACATACTCTCTCTCTTTGAGAGTGAGGACCTCCCCCCGCACCAGCCGGGCCAAGGATGCCCAGCCCACCAGCGAAAGAGTGATCAAGACGGTAAAAAACCCGGGGGAGAGAACCACCATTATCCCGATCGCCAGTAAGAGACTGGGGAAGGCCAGGGTGATATCAGTGACCATCTGGAGGACAGCGTCAATCTTGCCCCCAAAATATCCCCCCGCCAGACCCACAACAATGCCGATAGAGAGCGCCAGGGCGGTGGCCAGAAGGCCGATCGAGAGAGATATCCGGGCGCCATAGATCACCCGGCTCAGGATATCCCTCCCCTTCTCGTCAGTCCCGAAGAGATGCTTCCGTCCGGGAGATTGTTTGACCTGGTCCAGATCAACCGCGTTCGGATCGTAGGGGGAGATAACCGGAGCCAGCAGCGCCGCGAGGATGTAGATGATAATCGCTACTGCCGCGGCCAGCGCCATCTTATTGTGTTTCAGCAAGTAAGTTATATTTCTCTTCATCATCTTGAACTATACCTGATCCGAGGATCGATGAAAGCATAGGAGATATCCACCACAATATTAGCCGCGATAAAGATAATCGCTCCCAGCATCACGCATCCGATGATAACCGGATAATCCCGCTGAAGGATGGCGTTCATGGCCATCCTCCCCACCCCGTCCCAGGAGAAGATCGTCTCCGTCAGGACCGCGCCGCTCAGATAAGATCCAAAATCAAGGCCAGCCAGGGTAATGATCGGTATCAGCGCGTTTCGGAAGACATGCCGGCCCATTACCCGGCTCCGGGAAAGCCCTTTTGCCCGGGCGGTTGTTATGTAGTTCTCAGAAGAGACCTCCAGCATGCCGGCCCGGGTAATCCGGGCCAGGTAAGCGGCGGAACGGGATCCCAGAGTTATAGCCGGCAGCACCAGGAAGATCAGCGCCCCTCCTCCCATTCCGGAGGGCGGGAACCATTGCAGATAGTAGGAGAAGATGAGGATCAGGATCAGGCCGGTCCAGAAGACCGGGATCGATATGCCGCTGATGGCCAGAAATGAAGAGAGGCGGTCCCAGATACTTCCGGGATAGGCGGCGGAGAGTATCCCGAGAGCCAGGCCAGAGAGCAATGCTATCATCATCGCTCCCAGCGCCAGGCGGACGGTATTCGGCAGCTTCTCCAGAATCATCCGGATGATCGGCTGGCCGGTAAAATATGAACGGCCCAGGTAAGGCCGCTTGAACAAGGAGATATAGGGAATAGTATATCCTCCCAAACGGCATCTCTTGATCGTGGGGACCCTCAGGAAAGATATATTCTTTAAAAATATCCAGTACTGGAGTGCCGGCGGTTGATCAAGACCCAGCTTCCGCCGATTACGCTCGATAACCTCAGGCGAGGTTCTCTCCCCTACCATCGCGTAAGTCGGATCACCCGGGATGCTCTTGATCAGAATGAAAGTGATCAGGGTTATTCCCAGCAGGGTAGGGATGGCAACCAGTAACCTTCTTACAACGTACTGAATCATTACAACGGTGGGTAGCTCATAATAGACGAGACAACTGGAGAGCGCTCAGACACTACTTCACCCCGGCCAGCTCCATCTCCAGTTTCGGGCGCAGCATCTTCTTCCGGTATTCTTCCAGAAACGACTGGTCAAACGCCGAGAGCATCAGTCCTTTGATCTCGTCCAGGGTAAAATCAAACACCTCCATCGCCAGAAGCAGCTCTTTAGAGAAGGTGGTGTCGCAGATCGCGGGATCATCAGTATTGAGCGATATCTTGATCCCATAATCGTATAACCTCCTAACCGGATGGCTCGCCAGGTCGGGAACCGTCTGGGTCTGCACGTTGCTGGTCAAGGCTATCTCCAGGGGAATACCCCGATCTCTTATCCAGGCCATCAGCTTCTCATCATTGATAATCCGGATCCCATGACCAATCCGTCGAGCGCCCAGTTCTTCGATCGCGGTCCGGACATTGGTCTCACCCCCACCCTCCCCGGCATGGATTGTTACATTGAGCCCTTGCGCCTGGGCTACCTTAAAGGCGGGGATAAAGAGCTCCGGTGGGAAAGCGGCCTCATCCCCGAAGAGATCGACTCCTACCACCCCCAGGCCGACATAACTGCCGGCAATATTCACCGCCTTCATCGCGAGTTTTAAGCCATTCGAGCGGGAGATCCCGACAATAAAACCAACGTTGATATCGAACTCATTCTCAGCCCGGCGAGCGCCTTTCAGGACCGCGTGGAGGAGTTCTTCCCAGCCATGAGGTGTCTCCAGGCTCATAAAGACCGGGCTGAACCTGAGTTCCAGCACCCGGATGTTGTCCCGGGCGCAGTCCCGGCAGACACAGTACGAGACCCGCTCTACCGCCTCCAATGTGGGAAAAGCCATCCCCACCCAGTAAAATTTATCGAGAAACTCCTGCAGGCTGCCGACTCTTCCTTTAATCTGAATCAGTGAGCGAAGCTCTTCAAGATTATCAGTAGGAAGTTTTACGTTGTAATCCCGGGCAATCTCCAGCAACAGCTCGGCGGATATGCATCCTTCCATATGCCGGTGGAGTTCCACCTTGGGCAATCGATGAATTTTATCAATAATCTCTTGATTCAGGACCATCTGTTAACCTCAAAACTTAATCCGGATTTTAATGTGGGCTAATTTAGAAAACTGTTAAGCAGTATAAACAGGAAAGCGCCGCCCGTCAATGAGTAAAAAAACTATCGTAAAAAAACTATCGGACTCCCAGAAGTTCGATCTCTTCGAACTTATCCCCGTTATAGATCAGGGGAATCCGGAAACGCTTCACCCGCGGGCGGCAGATCACAACATCTTTCTTATGCCAGAGAAAGACCCAGGGCGCCAGTTCCACCACCCGCTCCTCCGCCTCGGCCAGCAGCTTTCTCCGCTTTTCCCGGTCGGTCTCCCCGGAGGCGGCCTCCAGTTTCTTATCAACTTCCCGATCACTGAAGCGGGACCGATTTCCCCCCGCGCCGAAGTTGGCCGAATGGAAAGTCGGATAGAGAAAGTTCTCCGGGTCCGGGTAGTCGCCCCACCAGGAGAGATAGAAGAGATCGAACTCCCCATCGTTGACCGCTTGCTTGAACGAGCTCCACTCCCGCTGGATCAGTGTCAGCTCGATCCCGACCCGTTTCAGGTAATCCTGGATCACCTCGGCAATGCTTAAAACCTCCCGGTCGGCCTTGATGAGGAATGTGGCCTGCAGGGGGAGCTTAAGCCCGGTTTGCGCGATCAACTCCCGGGCCTTCTCCGGATCATAAGGATATCCCCCGGTCTGATTGGAAGAGTGGAGCGCGGGGGGAACCGGCCCTGACGCCGGGACGGCCCTACCCTCCAGAAGAACATCAATTATCTTCTTCCGGTCGATCGCGTAGTTGAACGCCCGCCGGAGGCGAGGATCATTGAAGGGAGGTTTTTGGCAGTTGAAACCCACATAATAACAGTTGAGCCCTACCCGGCTCCGGACTTGATCCTTCCAGGGGAGATCGGTGGTATACCTCTCAAACTCGGCCCGGGGTACCTCCATGATGTCGATGTTTCCCTGTTCAAACTCCACCACCGCCGTCAAAGTCTCCGGGATAATCCGGTACTTTATCCCGGCCAGGCACGGTGAGCCTTCGAAATAATCGGGGTTGCGCTTCAGGACAATCCGGTTGTTATGGCGCCATTCAACCAGTTGAAATGGTCCGGTACCACAGGGATGGTCCGAGAAGGCGATCCCGGGACGCTCCACTTCTTCCCGGGGGATGACCAAGTTGTTGGGCATCGCCAGATAATTCAGGAAGATGCCGACCGGTGTGGTCAACTCGATCTCAACCACCCCCTTCCCGGCAGCTCTGATCCCCTCCGGGAACTTCGATTCGCCGTTCATAAACGCGGCGGCCCCTTTCACCGCCTCCAGGAGCCAGGAACGGGGCGAGTTCACCGCGGGATCGAGGAGACGGCGGAGGGAATAGACAATATCCTCCGCCGCCAACTCCCGGCCGTTGGTGAACCTGACCCCGTCTCTCAGGAAGAAGCGATAGAGACGACCGTCCCCGGAGACTTCCCACCGGGACGCGAGATCAGGGACCACCTTCCCCTCCCGGTCAAAGCGGACCAGCCCGTTATATATCTTGGCCGCCAACGCGCCACCCGGAACATCCACTATATAAGCCGGGTCCAGTGTGGAGGGATCGTCTTTCAAGCGGAGGTGGAGAAAATCGTTCTGCTCTTCCATCCGTGATCCACAGCCCTGAAGACAGAGAGCAAGCAAGAATATGATCTTATATATCTTCATCCGGCAATCATTATAACCAGCCGCCGTAAAAGTACAATATCTACCGGGAGGTAGAAGTTACAAGATATTGCCATTAACCGGCCCTGATGGTAGTATTACCGGCATTATTATCAATGGAGGTTTACAATGCTTACCGACAACATCCTCGATCTGATCGGGAACACGCCCCTGATCCAGCTTAAGAACGAGAACATCTACGCTAAGGCGGAGTTCCTCAACCCCGGCGGGAGCGTGAAAGACCGGGTAGCCCTGGCCATGATGGAGGGAGCGGAACGAGACGGCAAACTCCGGGCCGACTCCATCATCGTCGAGCCGAGCAGCGGCAATACCGGCATCGGCGTCGCTCTGGTCGGCCGGCTGAAAGGCTATACCGTCAAGATCGTCATGCCGGCCGGGATGAGCGAGGAGCGGAAAAAACTGATCCGGGCGCTGGGCGGTGAACTGGTCTTGACACCGGATGAGGAAGGCATCGCCGGGGCCGTCCGGGTGGCGGAAGAGATGGCGAGAGAAGATCCCCGGGTCTTCATTCCTCAGCAGTTCAAAAATCCGGAGAACCCCCTTTGTCATTACAACGAGACCGCCCACGAGCTCTGGCGCCAGATGGGCGGGGATATTGACTGCTTCGTGGCCGGGGTCGGGAGCGGTGGTACGCTTCAGGGGGTGGGGTCCTTTCTCAAGGAGCACAAGCCGGGGGTACGAATCGTCGCGGTAGAACCGAAGAATGTCGCGGCACTGCTCGGACATGAGCCGGGGCTGCACCGGATCCAGGGGATCGGAGATGGCTTTGTCCCCGACATCCTGGATGTCTCCCTGGTGGATGAGGTGGTCGAAGTAACCGACGAAGACGCGATCGAGACCACCCGCCAACTCGGCCGGGACTATGGCCTCCTGGTCGGCATCTCCTCCGGGGCAAATATCTGGGGGGCGCGGAAGATGGCGGAGAAGCTATCGGGAAATATCGCCTCAGTGCTTCCAGACCGCGCCGAACGATATTTCAGCACGTCGTTGTTGTGACATAAGTAATGAAAAAGCTCAAACCGGATCATAAGGGAAAAGCCGTCTATCTCTCCGCCCCCGTCAACGCCCTGGTTCAGGGTTATTATGAACAGAATACCACGATTGCCGAAATCAAAGAACACGGCGATTTCGGTCTGGGGACGTTCAACGACCTTGACGGGGAGATGGTCATCCTGGACAATATCGTTTATCAGGTGAAGGACGATGGGATGGCCTACCCGGTGGGGGATGATAAGGAGACGCCCTTTGCTTGCCTGACCTTCTTTACCCCTGATACGGTAGAGGAGATCAACGGCGAACGACTGGACGTTCCGCTGGAGGAACTGCTGAATCTGCTCATCCCTTCCGCCAACATGCTCTACGCCATCCGCATCGACGGAGAGTTCAAGTACATCAAGACCCGTTCCGTCCCCCGGCAGGAAAACTATCGGCCGCTGGTGGAAGTGGCCCGGGAACAGCCCACATTCGAGTATCATGAAATTAAAGGAACCCTGGGGGGCTTTTACACTCCTCAGTTCATGGCATCCCTTAATGTGCCGGGGTATCATCTCCATTTTATGAATGAGGACCGTACCCGGGGGGGGCATATGCTTGAATGCGAATTCAAAGAGATTACCGTCGGTCTTCAGCACGTCCCCAGGCTGGAGGTGGGGCTACCCCTTACCATCGATTACCTGACCGCCGATCTGACTGAGGATACCCGCCGGGACCTGGAGGAAGCGGAACATTGATTGGATCTTAAGGAGGAAAAAGATGATTGATAAGACATTGGACAATATTAAAGAAACGGTGGCGGCGGCGCCGACTCTTTCCGCCGAGAAAAGAGTGGAACTGCTCGCGCTGATAGCGCAGCTGAGAGCCGAGATAACGAAGCTTTCGGAGACCCACCGGGAGAGCGCGTTAAAGATCGTCGACATCACTCACGCCTCAACCCGCCACGCGATCCGGGAGGATAAAGATCGGCAGCAGCTCGACTCCTCGCTGGAAGATCTCTTCGGATTGGTTAAAGGTTTCGAGACTTCCCATCCCGGTCTGGTCTCGACCATAAATTCCTTCTGCAACGCGCTGGCGGATATCGGGATCTAAAGCTTCGCAAACAGTTTTTAATTAACTATGACGTATACTAAAAACGGGTTTATAATTACCGTCTTACTTGCAGTGTTACCATCAATCTCGGCCTGTGGGGTAGAGCCGGTGACGTCTCCCGAACCGACAATGAATAAAAAAACCTATCTCGACCCACCGGACCCGATCAAGGCCGCAATCGGGGATGAGTTTACCATCATCCTGAAGTCCAACCCGACCACCGGGTATAGCTGGAGATTTGCCGCGCCTCCGGATGAGAAGATCATCACACTAGTCAACTCGACATTTCAGCCGCCTCAGACCCAACTCAAAGGCGCGGGGGGAGAACAACTCTGGACCTTTCGGGCCGTGGGGGAAGGAAAGACAACAATCTCGCTGGAATACGTTCGCCCCTGGGAGAAAGGGAAACCCCCAATAAAGACCAGAAACTTCTCGGTATCAGTAGATCTCCTCGACGGGGTAACGGCCATCCAGGACCACGGTCTCGATCATGTTGGCCCGGCTGACGACAACGGGCTCCAATAAGATAGCCGGAACTTCCTTATAACCATTGTCAACCGAGCGTTCTTGATAATCCAGCGATCTTACAACCTCCTCCGGCTTCATCCCGCGGGCTAACCGGACCGTGGCCTGGATCGCGGCCGTGGCCAGCCGGGGCGATGGAGTATAAACGGTAAACGTCTGGGTTCCCTCGATAATTCGCCGGCAGGCGGGGAGGGTCGCCCCCCGGCCGGCCACGGCGACCGGGGCGCCTGGTTTCTTCTCTTCCAGAGCCGCGATCGCGCCGGCGGCGATCTCATCGCTGAAGGCCATAATCGCCCCTACGGGTTCGCCGGTCGTTTTAAAGTCATCGAGCAGGGCGGCCATCCGCCGTCGGCCTTCTTCGCGAGTCGGGGGATCAAGATAGAGATCGGCCAGCATGGGTATCTCCCCCCCGGTCTTCTCCGCGCGCTCCTTGAAAGCCCGCAACTGCCCCGCCCGAACCAGATGAGCATCAGGATCGTTTTCACCGCCCCCCAGGAGAACACTCTCTCCTCCGGAACTCTTCTCCAGAAGAGCTTGAGCCTGGAGATAGCCGGCCGCTTCCCGGTCGGCAGTCACGTAGAGATCGAGATCGGCATTCATGATCAAGTCGCCCCAGGCCAATACCGGGATAGCCGCCCGGTGCGCCTGAACCACTATCGAAGCGGCGGTCTCCGGGTTCGTCGGCGTAACGACCAGAATATCAGCCCCTTCCCCGATCAGTTCGCTTGCCTGACGATTCTGTTCTTCCTGTCTCCCCTCCGCGTACCGAATTAGAACATCGACCCCCGGGATATTCGCTTTCTTGATCAGCCACTCTCCGTCCAGGCACCGACTCGGCCCCTCGGCACTCTCCAGGAGGAGGCCAATGGTGATTCTTTTCCGGCCGCCCCGGTCCGTCGTCCCCTCCCGGGTCGCGCAGGAAACCGGAAGCGCGCAGCTCAGGATCAAAGATACGACAAACGCTTTTCTCACTAATTTCATGCCTGTCTCTTTCTTTTTTATTATAAGCAGCGAGTTGGAAATTCTGAATTACAGGTCGGTGATAGAGAACTTTTCTCCCCCACCCCGATTGGCGGCTTCCAGCTTCTCCCGGCTGGAGATTACACAGACCGATGAAATCGCGAAGGCCGGACGAAGTAACTCAGTTGAGGCGCGCCGGATATCATCCCCGCTCAGATGAAACAACCGCTCCCGAAAAGCCCTGATCTTTTCCGGGGTCTTTCTTCCGAGGTAACGTCCCAGAGCAAGCGCAACCGCCTGTTCCGGGCGGATCGGATGATCCAGGTACTTTATGGTTCCGATAATCGCCTGCTCGACGGCGCGGGGAGAGAGGTCCATCTCCCTTTCGATGTAATCGAAGACCCCGCCATAGACCTGGAGGGTATGGGATATATTCGGATCACGGTAACTGGAAAATGAGAACGTGCCCCGTCCGACGTCATAGGCCGCGCTACAGCCATAGGCGCCGCCCTTGACCCGCACCTCCTCCCAGAGATACCCGTAACTGGTATTCTGGGCCAGCAACAGGAGCGCCGGAGCGGCGGGATGAGAAAATGAGACCGCCGGCTGGCTCTGGGCCACGAAAGCGATATCCGCCGGAGTGGCGATCCCTTCCCGTCTTCCATCACCGGGAGATGACCGGTCTCCGGATCGGGGTATTTCTTCATCCCTCATCCCCCCCAGCAGCCCCTGGTACCACCCCCGGACCGACTCAACCGATTCCGGGGAACCGAGAACACTGATAGTCAGCCGACGGCGGGACTGGAGCAGATCGCGGATCGCCGTCAGCCGTTTCTCGATCAACCGGTGATCCCGGTCGAACCGGGCTACCAGCCGGTCGAAGAAGCGGACCCCGCTGATTCCTTTCAGAGTCTCGTTGAGCGCGCAGTTCTCACTCAGCCTCCGGGAAGCAAAAGAGACGGCATAGCCGCTTCCCGCCGGAACTACCCGGCTCTTCCGGGCCATCCGCCCCTGGAGAACCACATCCTTCAACCGCTCCCGATCGGTCAGATCGCAGAGGGTCAACCGCTGTTTGAGGACTTCCAGCATCTCCGGCAGTTTGCGGTCAAGGGCCTTACAGAAGACGGTGAGGTGCGGCTGCACGTGATGAGGATCATCGGCGGTCCCCGAGACCCGGAAATCCGGCTCAATCCCCCCGCTGCAGGCCGCTTCCCGTTCGGCCATGGTCGCGTAATCGAAGCCGGCGGCGCCCATCCCGTGTAAGGCGTCGATGAAGAGCGGCAGGTAGGAGACGGTCTCTTCTCCGAGTCCGCGGAGATCAAAGGAGAGTGCGATATAGGTCAGACCATTGCTGAACATATCCGTGACCAGGAAAGGGCGTCCACCTACCTCCTCGATCACCGTGTTCAGTTTCACCGGCTCGATCGGGACATCCGCGAGGGCGAGACGGGGGAGTGTCGCCAGCGCCTCGGGGGTGTTGGGTGTTGACTGGAGGCGCTCAAGTTCGGCCGCGTCACGGGCGATCCGCTTCAGTTCCGATCCGCTGAAAAGCTCTTTCACCTTCTCCATCTGCCGGCTTTCGATCTTCTCCTTCTTAGCCATATAGGCCGGATCGGGGAGAAGACTCAACAGCAGTTGATGGGGGTTGTCTACAATCATCTTCCGGAGCCGATCTTCCAGAAACCCGGGTTCGGTCGAATAGCGCCGGCGCGCTTCAACGATATAATGGTTGATCCGCATCCAGAGAAGCGGATCATCCGACGACGACCAGGACTCGAAGGCGCGATCCATCAGGCGGAGGGGATACATGCTCTTGATCTCCCGGGAAGCCATCTCCAGACAATGAAACGCGGCCTCCACCTTCCCCGGGTCCAGCCCTTCTTCAGCGATCCGCGCGCAGGTTCCCCGGATCAGGTCCAGAATCCTCCCGGCGCGATGGCCCTCGGTACCTTTCAACCCGACCGCAAAATAAGTGTCACGCTGGTAGGAGTAGTAACCCGAATCGGTTAACTCTTCCCCCAGTTTAGAGTCGATCAGGGCTTTCCGGAGAGGTGACGCGGCGTTGCCAATGAGATAATGGGAGATAATATGGAGGGCGAGCGTCTCGATCGGCCGGTCATTTCTCCCCGCCCGATAGGCCGCTACTACCGCCGCCCGGCCTTCCGGTTTCTCATGGGCTCCGATCGGATAGATAACGGTAAACTGTCGGGGAGCCGTCCAGACCGATTGATCGGAGATCGTGGCATCGATCTTGGCCTTCTCAAATTGAGAGAGATACTGCACGTCAAGAAATGCCAGATGCCGGGGTGGAGGAATATTCCCGAAGATAAAGATCAACGAATTGGAGGGATGATACCAGGTCCGGTGATAATCTTTAAACCGTTCATAGGTCAGGGTGGTAATCGATTCGGGATTGCCGCCGTAATCCCGGCCGTAGGCATTGTCACAGAAGAGATTTTTTACTATCTCCCGTCCGATTATTCCGTCCAGGTCCGAGTATATCCCTTTCATCTCGTTATAGACGATTCCCTTGACGATGAGGGGAGACCCGGTATTGCCGGGCTCGGCAAACTCGAGATGATGGCCTTCCTGCTGGAAATGCCGCAAGCTGATCAGGGGATAGAGGACCGCGTCGCAATAAACACCGGCCAGGTTGAAGAAGTCTTTCTCGTTCATGCTGGCACAGGGGTAGATCGTGCGGTCGGGGTAAGTCATGGCGTTCAGGAAGGTGGCCAGGCTGGTCTTCAACAACTCCACAAACGGGTCCTTGACCGGATATCTTTTCGAGCCGCAGAGGACGGTATGTTCCAGGATATGGGGCAATCCGGAGTCATCGGGAGGGGGGGTACGAAATCCGATCGCGAAGAGGTTCTCGGGATCGGAGGAGTGAAGATGAAGAAGTCGGGCTCCGCTCTTGATGTGCTCCGCCAGGTAGGCCACAGAGCCAATCTCGGGTAATGGTGTTACGCGGACGATATTGAAACCATATAGCTGCGCGCCGGCTTTGAGTAACTGCTGCGGTAATTTCGTGCTCATTATAAAAGTGCCTAGGCAAAAAAGGCTCCCCGAAGGGAGCCTTTTTCACACCGTAGAGTTGTCTTACTGAGAGGATGTCTCCTGCCAACTCTCTTCATCCAACTTCCACACTCCATTCTCCTTTACAAAACGAGCGGTGCCTTCCTGTTCGCGGGATCCTCCGGCGAAATCAGTCGCTTTTCCCTTAAGAGTCAGGATCGCGGTATCCCCCCGGATATCTTCCTTGATCACGATGTACTCGAGCGGAGCCATCGACTTCATCATCTCGCCGATCTGCTTCTTCTGGGCCTCGGGCATCGCCTTGAGCTGATCCACCTTCGCCTTGGTCACGTATCCGGCCATGCCGTCCACGTCTCCAGCCCGCTGGGTCGTTATATAGAGATCATAAACCGCCCGGGGTGAGTCACCGTTCGCCATCAGCGGCACGGAGATCCATAGCAAAAGCATGACCAATCCAAGAACCAAAATAACATCACGGTTCTTCATGGGTTCACCTCCCTCTGTCAGATTGTAGGTTGCATTCTTATTGTAAGAATAATAATCACATTCTCTGCCTTTAGTGATAAAATTACAATAAAAATTGGATCTTCCCAATCATAAGGAGGGATAATATGCTTTTTGATCGGAAAGAGAAAGAAATGGTAGTGCTGATGGAGTCGCACTTTGAGAAGGTCGGAGACGCGCTGGAACACCTCAAGCGAACAATCGACCTCTATCTGGAAAAGGACAGAGGGTTCAAAGGGGAGGCCGGTCTGGTTCATCAGCTTGAAAATGAAGCGGATGAGGTTAAAGAGAAGATTTTAACCCAGCTCCATGCCGGCGCCTTTATGCCGCCCAACCGGGAAGATTATGTTATACTCGCCGATACCGTCGACGAGATCGCCAACCGGGCCCAGCATATCAGCAATCTGTTCGTCCTGACCCGGCCCGAGATCCCCGGATTTCTGCGCGATCATTTAAAAGGCCTGACCTCAGAGTCGATCAAGACCTTCGAGGTTCTGAAAGATGTTCTGAATATCTTCAATCAAGATATAAACCAGGTCAGGGCCACGGCTGAGAAAGTAAGGGAGCAGGAGAGCGAGGTCGACCATCTGGAATGGGGGGCCATCAAATCGGTCTCAAAATCATTAAAGGACCTGGCCCATAAGCTCCAGCTCCGGGAGATAATCCAGATGATAGCCTCGATCGCCGACCTAGCCGAAGACGCCGGCGACCGCTTTAAGCTGATGCTGATCAAGCAAACTTTTTAATGGGGTCAAACCTACACTAGTCACTAAACAACCGAAATGAAAGATACTAAAGGAAGTTATCTTTCTATAATAGTTAATGGATTGGCTTAGTGACTAGTGTAGGTTTGACCCCAATCACATGTCCCCCACCGTCTCCGGCGTGCCGATCTCCGGGATCATGATCTTGGCCATGATGATCGATCCGGGAGCGGCCATAATGCTGGCGGCCAGGACGTATTTCATCTGCGCCCCCATGGCGTTGTACGCGATGAAGAGGCTTCCCGCCACGGTGGCCATCCCGCTCACCATCAGGAGGAAGAACTCGGATTGCGTCATCTTCTTCACGTAAGGCGCGACCACCAGGGGCGCCTGGGTCTGGCCCAGAAAGACATTACTGACCGTGGCCAGTGATTCGGCGCTGCTTATTCCGAGGGCCTTGGTGAAGAGGACCGAGATCCATTTTACGATCTTCTGCATGATGCCGTAATGATAAAGAACCCCGATAATGGAACCGCAGAAGACGATCGGGACCAGGGCTTCCAGGATGAACGCATGCTGCGTGTGGAAGTCCTTGATCCCTTGTCCCGAGTAGAGCCAGCCGAAGACAAAATCAATGCCCGTGTAGGCAAAGTCCAGAACTTTGATGATGGCGCGGCTGATGAAGTCGAAGAACGCCTCTCCCGGCACGGTATGGAGAATTAAAAACGCGAAGACCACCTCGGCGATAAGACCGATCCCGACGATCCTCCATCTTATCTTCTTCTTGTTGTTGGAACATACAAACGCGATCAAGATAAGGACCGCGATCCCCGCCAGGCTGATCAAATTAAGTCTGCCCATCCGCTTTCTCCTATTCTTCGTCTCTCCGCTTCCTGTCTTTCATCAACTTCCCGGGGGCCTCCCTCAACTTCTCCGATTTCTCCATCGCCACGAGCGCCTGGGAGAGAGCTTTCTCTACCGCCGCACTCATGGCAACGGCAAACTCTCCTTCCCCCTCCTGCTTTACCCGGGCACTCACCCGGTGGTTCCAGACCGATGCCCCGGTGTCGGATCGGCGGAATTCAAGAATCAACTTGAACTCGGCATAATTATCCTTCCCCTCGATGACCTGATCGAAGCTCTCAATCAAGCTTTCTAGGTCCAGATCGGTCGCGGGATCGCTTCCGATAAGATCGATCTCAGAGAAGAGTTCCGACTCGTTCAAGGCGTTGATCAGAATCATACGCACCATCTCACCCGGTGTCTCGGCCCATTGGCTGTACTCATAGAAGCCGACCTCGTACCCTCCCCGGCGATAGACCATCCGGTTCTGATAGCGGCCGGGAGCTCGGACCGGGTTAACGTCGATCCGGAGCGGGATAGCCTTCTCCGCTTTAGCTACCTCCGGCTCGGTTTTGATCAGGTAATAGTAGGTCGGCATATGCGAACCGCAAGAGACAATCACCAGAGCTAGAGTTGTCAAAAGTAACAACTTAAATATACATTTCATTATCAGCCTCCTGTTAACTATTCCCTATTCCCCAATCCCCATTCTCTATCTAACATACGGATGCTCGGGCTCTGATCTTCCCCACATCACAGACGAGGGATCGTTCCTCAGAAAATTGGACGTTGCGGACATCTCCAGCATGGCTTTCTGAAAAGCCAGCATGGCCTTTCTCAGTTCATACCCATGATCGGAGAGATCGTTCCTGATCGTCTGGAGCAGTTGGGTTAAATTGTCCAGGGTCTTTTTGGATGAAGTAAAGGTCTGATTGGCATTTTCCAGAAGTGTACTGACCCGGTCCGAGTCCTTCGACCCCAGGGCCCGGTTCAGATTATTCAAAATCCCCTTGATGTCATCCAGGATCTTGGGGAGGTCCTGGGCTAAGTTTTCCAGAACTGATGCCTCTGAGGGAATATACGAACCCGGTTTTAGTCGAGGTGAGGTAATATCTCCCCCGGAGAGTTCAACTACCATCCCCCCCATCAAGTTGCCAAGGTCGAGCTTGGCCAGGGTGCCTTCTCGCAGGGTTACCAGCTCTCGCTCAATCCCCACCTGGACAATTATCGTGTTATCGCCCTTAACGTAGATATTCCGGACCTTCCCGACCTGCACTCCTTTATAAAGGACGACAGAGTCATTCTTCAGGCCACCCACGCTCTCCTCGAACTTGATAAAATAATTGTCGGTCGGCTTCCTGCCCTTCCGGGCGATAATCACAAAGACAACGATTATCAGAGTCAGGCCGACCAGGAGAAAGATACCCACCTGGGTTTTCTGTGCTTTAGTAGCCATGCTTAATCTCCTTCCCTGTTCAAAGTATGGTCTTATCCGGGATCCGTTCAAAGAACTGCCGCACCCGGGGGTGATCCGCCGTCTCGATCTGGGCCAGGGTACCGTCAAAGATGATCTCTCCCCAATCCAACATTATAACCCGATCGGCGACACTCCGAATAGAATCCAGTTCATGGGTAACGACAACCATCGTCAACTCCATCAACCGCCGGATATCCAAGATAATCTTGTCAAGCCCCGCGGCCGTGATCGGGTCAAGGCCGGCGGACGGTTCGTCGAAGAAGACTATCGTGGGATCGATGGCGATCGCCCGGGCAAAACCGACCCGTTTCTTCATCCCCCCCGAGAGTGCCTCCGGCATAAGGTAACCGCTGTTAGTCAGGCCGACCAGGCTCAGTTTCATCCGGGCGAGGATCGGGATCAACTCCCGGTCCATATTTCCATACTCCACCATCGGGAGGGCCACATTCTCGCCGACGGTCATCGAATTGAAGAGCGCCCCATCTTGGAACGAGAGTCCGATCTTGTGAAGGAGGTGATCGAGTTCATCTTCATCCATCTTCTTGATATCTTTCCCCCAGTAACGTATCGAGCCCGACATGGGTTTCAGCAGACCGACCAGAAGTTTGAGGAGGGTTGACTTTCCGCATCCGGAGGCGCCGAGCACGACCAGGATCTCACCCGGATAAACATCGAAGGAAATCCCTCTCAGGACGACCTCTCGGCCGTAACCGGCGACCAGATCACGAACCTCAATTATAGGACGCTTCTCCATTCACTTTATTTGGGGTTTATTTGGGGTCAAACCTACACTAGTCACTAAACAAAACTATAATGAAAAAAAGTAAAAAAACCTGTGTGGCTACATTAATTTTATTTATTTGCTTAGTGACTAGTGTAGGTTTGACCCCAATTTTTCTTAAGTTGTAAAATAGAACAGCGTGGCGAAGAGCATGTCGGCGACAATAATCAGGAATATATCCATCACCACCGCTCGGGTCGTCGCCCGACCGACCTCATTGGCGCCACCGGAGACCCGGAGGCCGTTATGACACCCGACAATGACAATAATCATCGCGAAGAAGAAGGACTTGACAAAACCCTGAGTAATATCACCGAGTTTTACGGCCTGAAGGGTCTGCGCCCACCAGCTGTCAAAGGTAAAACCTAAAGAGAGCATACCCAGTAAAAACCCCCCGGCCACACCCGAGATAAATCCCATGATCGTCAAGATCGGCAGAGAGACCAGGATAGACAGGAACTTGGGGGCGATCAGGAACTTGGCTACGTTCAACCCCATCCCTTTTAACGCGTCAATCTCCTCGGAGACCTTCATGGTCGCGAGCTGCGCGGTGATGGCGGCTCCGGTCCGGGCCGAGACCACGATCCCGGTCATGATCGGCGCCAGTTCCCGGGCAAAGCCGATCACCACCCCGCTGGCCACCAGGATCTGCATGTTGAACATCCGGAGCTGGACCGCTGAGAGCATGGCGATCACCAGGCCAAGCAGGAAGTTGATCAGGCAGACGATCCCGATCGCCCCCACCCCCATCTCCTGGATCTCGGCAAGAAGCGCCTTCCACCGGAGCCCGCGCCCTCCCACCGGCCCAAGGAATGACCAGTATAGAGCGTCGATGATCAGGTTGCCGACCACCCGGGCCTCGTCCCAGGCCTCGATCGCCTTCCCCCCGAGACGTCCCAGGAAACCATCGCGATAAAAAGTGGGAACCGGCGGGGGCTCGAAGTTAGCGCGCATCAACTCGATAAAATCAGCCACCTGCCCGTGCGCCCCGATGAGGGAGACCCGGGCGCCGAGCCTACGACCGGCCCGCACCGCCTCGATCAGCCAGGCGCAGCTCCGGCTGTCGAGTTGGGGCAGTTCTTTCAGGTCGATCGATACCTCCCGGTTGCCCCGGGAAGCAATCCGCGTGACATCATTTACGAGCTGTTGTCCGACGGTATTGGAGATATCGCCCGAGAGATGAAGTGTGGCGGCGTGATCTGATTCTTTCGACGATAAGTCTCTATTCATCCCTGATAAATTCGGCATGAATTAATTAAGGAGCTCTTAACCGTCCGTCTCGTCGGCTTCCTGCATCTTGAGGCGGCAGGCATCGGAGCGGGTCAGCTCGAACCGGTCGAGGAACTTCTCCTGAAAAGACTGCATATAGAGAAAGATTCCCGGAGTGATGAAGAGGGTGACAACCTGAGCAAAGGCCAAACCTCCAACGATTAAGAGTCCCAAGGGACGGCGCGCGGAGGCGTCGGCCCCGAGACCGATCGCGATCGGGAGCGTCCCCATGATAGTGGAGGCACCGGTCATCAGGATCGGGCGGAAACGGGTCAGACAGGCATTATAGATGGAGTCGAAAGCGTTCTGCCCCTCCTCCAGGTTCTGCTTGGCAAAGTCAACCATCATGATCCCGTTCTTGGAGACGATCCCCAGGAGCATGAAGACACCGATATAGGAATACATCGAGAGCTCCGAGCCGAAGATATAGAGGGTGAGGAGACCGCCGAAGGCGGCAGGGGGCAATGTAGTCAGAACAGTAAATGGATGAATATAGCTCTCGTACAGGATACCCAGGATAACGTACATGATGAAGACGGCCACGATCATCAGGATGATCAGGCTCTGAACGGCTTCCTCGAACTCCTGGGCTTGACCCTGCATCACCCCGCTGACCTCGGGGGGAAGAATATCCCGAACCATCTTATTCAGGGCTTGGGTTGCGTCTCCCAGCGGAACCCCGGGAGCAAGGTTGTAGGAGATGGTGGCGGCGTTGAGCTGGTTGTGATGGGGAACGTTCTGGGGGGCCACGGTCGGCACCCAGTCGGCGATTGATCCGAGGGGGACAAATTTGCCGGTGCCGGAAGAGCGCACATAGATCTTGGAGAGGTCCCGGGGGAGCAACCGGTCCTTGTCCTCGGCTTCCAGGATAACCCAGTACTGATCGACATCGGTCAGGTACATGGCGGTCTTCCCCTTGGCGTAACAGTAAGCCATCGCGGTCTCTATATCCGCCGCCGTTATCCCCAGAGCCGAGGCCCGGTCGCGGCGCAGTATAATATTCAACTGGGGAAGATCCAGCTTGACGCTGTTCTGAATCCCCGAGAAGTACGGCAGCTTACGCATCCGGTCCTCCATCTCGAACGCAGCCTGATAGACCGCTTCACGGTCCTGTCCACTGACAACATAGGAGTATTTGCTTCCCGTGGCGGTGCTCTCAGCCCCGGAGCTCAACACAAGGGAGGGGAGCGGCATGATATATACCTGCCCCAGATCGGAGAGCGAGGAATAGAGGGTCATGTTCACCTCCTTCAACACCGTCTCGATCGGCTCTCTCTCATTGGTCGGAACCAGGGTGGCGATGACAACACCGGTGCTCTGGTCGGCCCCGGTCTGATTCCCGGTAACCGAAAGCAGGTTGCGAACGGCGGGATTGTCGGTGATGATCTCGTTTATCCGGTCCTGGAAGCGCCGGATCTGATCCGTTGAGGTCCCCTGGAGAGCCTCGAACTGCCCGTAAAAGAGGCCGCTGTCGCCGACCGGCATGAAAGTCTTGGGAAGAGCGATAAAGAAATAAACGATCCCAACCATGCAGGCCAGCCCCCCGAGAATGGCCAGGAACCTGCGCTTCAGGAACCACCTGAGGGATACCGCGTACTTGTTGACTATAAACTTGATAAACCTGTCGGAGAACTTCTCTATCCTGGTCTTGGCCTTCTTCCCCCCTTTCAGCACCCGGGCACACATCATCGGCGAGAGGGTCAGGGCCATGACGGTGGAGACGGAGATGGCAAAGATCACGGTCAGGGCAAACTCCTTGAAGTTCCGGCCCACCACTCCGGCCATGAAGACCAGGGGGATAAAGACCACGACTAAAGCAATACTGGTTGAGATGACCGTGCCGGTGATCTCTTCCATGCTCTTGATCGCCGCGGCCTGGGGCTTCTCTCCGGCCTGGATATGCCGAACGGTGTTCTCAAGGACCACGATCGCGTCATCGACCAGAAAACCGATCGAGAGGGTGAGGCTCATCAGGGAGAGGTTGTCGAGGCTGAAGCCGGCAAACATCATGATCAGGAAGGTGCCGAAGAGGGTCACGGGAAGGACCGCGGCCGGGATCATGGTATCGGAGAGCCGGCCCAGGAAGAGAAAGATGATCAAAACCACCAGGATAAAAGCTATAACAATGGTGGTCTCGACGTCTTTGATCGACTCCTCGATCTGAAGGGCCTTGTCATAGAAGATACCTACCTTGAGAGCGCCGGGGAGTGTCGGCGCGATCTCATCCAGGAGGGCCCTGACCTTTCCTGATAGAGCCACGGTATTGGCCCCGGAAGCCCGGGTCGCGGCGACACAGACCGATCCGGGTATCATGCCATGTTCCTTATTCCCATAAGTTACATTAACTACATCGCTCTGCAGGCTGTCGATCGCATGGCCTACATCCCTGATTCTGATGGGCGCGTCATTTCGGTAGGCGATTATCAGTTCCTCATATTCTTCCGGTTCCGTCAACTGCCCTTCGGGGTAGATCGAGAAGGTGCGATAAACCCCGTTCAGGTCCCCGCCCGGTACGATGGGAGTACCGGTGCTCAAAGCCTGGGCCACTTCATCCAGACCGATTCCCAGGGAGGCCAGCTTCTCGGGATCAACCAGAACCCGGATCGCCCGCTTGGCCCCGTAGATGGCTACCTTGGTGATCCCCTCGATCATGTTGATCCTCTGGCCGATCGATTTATGGGCGTAATCGTAGAGCTCACCCCCGGTCATGGTTTCGCAGGAGAGCATGATATAGATGATCGGCTGATCGGCGGGGTTGCTCTTGTCATAGGTGGGGGGCTGGGGCAATGAAGGGAGGTTGGCCTGGGCCCGGGTGATCGCCGCCTGCACGTCCGGGGCGGCCAGGTCCACGTTCTTATCCAGCTCGAAGCTGAGAGTGATCGTGGTGATCCCGGATTTATTGTCGGAGATGATTGTCTGAAGCCCCGGGATCTGCATGCACTCATCCTCGATGGGGGACGCGCAGGAGGAGGCCATCAACTCAGGACTGGCGCCGGGATAACTGACCGTGATGGTCATCACCGGATAATCAACCGAGGGGAGGTCGCTGACCGGCAGCTGGGTATAAGCCACCAGACCCCCCAGCAGGAGCGTTACCATGATCAGGATGGTCATGATCGGGCGGCGGATAAATTTTTCTGAGAAAGCCATTACTCTTTCCTTTTAGCGACTTATTTTACCGCACGGAAATATCAATGGGTTATTTGGAACCGCTCTCTTTTTTCGAATCGCCGGAGCTCTCTGTCTTTTTTGATGTGTCACTCTCTTGCTTGGGGGCACCTTTTTGCTCGGCGGCATTTTCTTTGTTCCCCCCGCTCCACTCCGTCCCGTCACTGCCGCTGATAATTGTTACCGGGGCGCCGTCGACCAGTCCCATCTGGCCGTAAGTGACCACTTTCTCCCCGGCTTTAACCCCTTTCCGGATGATCAGGTCCTCAGCAATATCGTCGCCCACCGTGATATCTTCACGCAACTGGGCCTTATTATCATCAGTAACCACGAAAATATACGGTCCGGTTCGGCCGAGCTGGACCGCCGAACCCGGGACCAGAACGGCGTTCTGGGCGGTCTCTACTTCCAGTTTGACGGTCAGATACTGCCCGGGCCAGAGCGCGCGCTCCTTGTTGTCAACCGTCGCTCTCAGGATTATGGCCCCGGTAGTGGGGTCAACGGTATTCTCAATCATCTGGAGCTTCCCCTGATAAGGACCTCTATCATCTCCGGCGGGTTTCAGCCCGACCTTCAACGCGGACCTGGCCATATACTCTCTTACCCAGGAGAGTTTTCTTTCCGGAGTGGGAAAATCAACGTAGAGGGGATCGACGGTTCTGATATTTACCAGCGTCGGACCGCTGTTGGCGGTGACGATATTGCCCGGATCAACCTGACGGCGGCCGGCCACTCCGTCGATCGGGGACTTGATAGAACAATAGTCAAGATTGATCTCGGCCAGCTTAACATTGGCCTGGTCAAGACTGACCTGGGCTTCGGCCGCGGCTGCCTCAGTCTCGTAGGTATCGTAATCCTGCTGGGAGATGAGTTTCTGGCCGATCAGCTTCTTGTTCCGCTCGAAGGTTTCTTTTTTGAGTTTTGAGTCAACCTGATCAGCCATTAGCGCCGCCCGGCTTTTATCCAGATTGGCCCGGTATTCCCGGGGATCGATGAGAAAGAGAAGCTGTCCTTTCTTGACATTATCACCTTCTTCGAAGTGGACCTCCTTGATCTTCCCGGTAACCTGGGAGATGATATTGACGTCGCCGGGAGATACCAGATTGCCGAAGGACTGGATAGAGAGCGGAACGTCTTTCTCAATCGCGGTGGCAATCTTAACCGGGCGAGGTGGAATTACCTGTTGCGGCTTCTTCTTGGAACACCCGATTAGAAGCAGAATCGCTCCGGCCAGAATAATCAAGGCCCGGGGAATAAGGGGAGAATATCGGCACCAACCCTGTTCTTTACTTTTTTCAATCATATACTGCTCCTTGTTAATCAGCGCCTTTGACGCTAATCAGCTATCACGGAATTTTTAAAAATGAAATAAATTATGAACCAATATTATAAATCAAGACGCAAAAGTATTTACTGTTCCGCCCCTTCCGCCTCTCTCACCCCCAGCGAGCCGGTCGCGTGGGCCAGGGCGGCCAGGGCGGTAAAGAGGTCTTTCTCCGCTCCAATCAACTGGCTCCGGGCGGACGAGAGCGAGCTCTGGGATTGCAGAAGGTCCAGAATGCTCTTCAGCCCGGTATTATAGCTCTCCAGGGCCAGATTATACGACTCCTGAGAAGTGCTCAAGAAGGCCAGACTGAACTTATACTTCCCTACCGCGGTGTTGAAGGCGTAATATTTGGTCCAGACATCGGCGGACGCCCCAAGTTCGGCCTCGACCAGAGATTCCCTCGCTTTCTCGACCTCTTCCCGAGCCTCTCGTTTTCGGTTTAGATCATAGAAACCGGTGAAGATATCCCACTGCAGGCTGAGATAGCCGGTATACATATAACTGTCGTTATACAGCTCGGGATCAGTCCGATAACTGTACCAATTCTTATCAGCGGACCCACCGAGATTCAGCTCCGGCCAGAGAGCCGACTCAACCACACCGACGGCCGCTTCTTTCGCCCGGAGGGTAGACCGCTGCGCGGATATATCAGGCCGATTCTTCAGGCCTTTCTCGATCAGCTTGCTCACGTCCTCATCGGAGATCTCAGTCGGAAGCTTCCGCGTAGGTTTCGTAATCTCGATCTTCGCGTCGGCGGGAAGACCGAGCGTCTCCGCGAGAACGGCCTTGGCTGACTTGACGTCCCCCTTGGCCGCTTCCAGCTTGTAAAGCGAATCCTCATAAGATGACCGTGCCTGGAGGTCGTCCAGTTTTGAAACCAGACCCACCTGGAACTTCTGGTGGGCGGCCTCCATGGCCCGGCTGGTATCTTTAACATCCGCCCGGGCCGCGTCCAGGGCGGCCTGAGAACTGTAAAAACCGTAGTAAGCCTTCTCAACATTCAGCATTAGGTCCTGGATCGCCTGGTTGAAAGAGAAGTTGGCGGCCAGGAGTGTCTGGCGAGCCTCTTCCACGCCGGCCCGCACACCACCGAAATCAAAGAGCAGATAAGTAAGATCCAGTCCGGGGCCATAGTTGAATTGATCCGTGTCGGGGCTGTTCCCGATGGGCGGAGACGCTCCTTTAAAGGAATACTTCTGCTTCAGGTAAGCTCCTTTCCCGGAGACCGTAAGCTGGGGATAAAGCTGGCTCTCAGCCTGGCCGATCAGTGCCGCGGCCGCTCGCGCCGATGCCCAGGCCTGACGGGTGGATGGATTATTAGCTAAGGATATCTCCACACAGCGGGCCAGAGAGAGCGGCTGGTCGGGCTCAACCACCCGCTTCCGGAGGGAGTCCTGGACCGGATCGGTCTCCTGCTCCTCCCGGGCCCAGTCCGGTGGTGTCCATTCCGCGGCCGGATCTTCCGGGGGTTTGACCATCCGGCAACCCGGCCCGACCAGTATTAGTCCTACAACCAATACGCCCGTGATAATTCCAGTGAATTTCTTCATCGTATTTTCCCAACCTAAGTCAAGCGATTGATTACGAAGTAAAATATAGCCACCTATTTGAAGACGACCATCTTATCAGAAGACCGGCTCGGACCATAATTTTTTTTAAAAAATAATTGCGGCCAGTATAGGGTTGATATATAATTGAACGTAACTACTCAGGTTCAGGGGTTCACCGTTCAGGGGTTCACCGTTCAGGGGTTCACCGTTCAGGGGTTCACCGTTCAGGGGTTCACCGTTCAGGGGTTCACCGTTCAGGAGTTCACGGTTAGAGAGTGATGAAGTGCGCAAGGCAATAAACCGTGAACCGTGAACCGTGAACCTGATAACCTGAGTAGTTACAATTGAACAATAATATTACTTTACAAACTAAAATTTTTCAAAGAAAAATTTTATGTTCTGGATATTTTTTCTAATCCTGTTCCCCCTGATCCCGGCCCTGCTCTTGCTGGTCTTCAAAAACCCCGGGGCGATAAAGTGGATTGTTCTGGTCTCCTGCGCCGTCATCTGCTCGGCCGCGATCATTATGACGGTGAACTATCTCCAGACCGGGCCCGGCAAGCAGCAGGTCCTGTACTTCCCCATCTCCTCCCCAATGGTCGACTACCTGGTCGGCATCGGCGACATCATCCTCGCCCTGGTCTTCCTCTTTGTCTGCCGGCGCCTCCCCTTTAAAAAGCTCTGGATCCCCCTCCTGGTTATACTCCAGTACGCGCCCGTGATCTACTACGATCTGAGCGGCCGGGTGCCGGAGACAACGCAATATATATTTCTCGACAACCTTTCGATCATAATGGCCTTGATTATAGGTATTGTGGGCTCGCTGATCACGGTCTACACGATCGGGTACATGCGCCACTACCACGAGGAGCACCCGGAGATACCCGACCGGTCAAACAAGTTCATCGCCACCATCTTCCTCTTCTTCTTCGCGATGTACGGGATCATCTTCTCCAACTCCATTACCTGGATCTACTTCTTCTGGGAGATCACGACCCTCTGCTCATTTATCATGATCGGTTACTCGCGGACCGAGGAGGCGGTACACAACGCCTATCGGGCTCTCTGGATGCTGCTGCTGGGAGGACTCGCTTATGCCTGCGCGATCATCTATCTCTCCAGCTCCTGCGGGACGATCGAGCTCAACACCATGCTGGGCATGAATCAAGCCCTGGTCATGGCACCGATCCTGCTGATCTGCTTCGCCGGGATGAACAAGGCGGCCCAGTTTCCCTTCTCCAAATGGCTCCTGGGCGCCATGGTCGCCCCCACGCCCTCGTCGGCCCTCCTCCATTCCAGCACCATGGTCAAAGCCGGGGTCTACATCTGCATCCGCTGCGCCCCGGCCGTCCGGAATACGCTGGGGGGGGATATCGTGGCCTTGATCGGGGGAATCACTTTTCTGGCCGCTTCCGCGATCGGCATCTCCCGGCGGGACGGCAAACAGGTGCTGGCCTACTCCACCATCGGAAATCTGGGCCTGATCATCCTCTGCGCGGGGATCGGCACCCCCCTGACTCTCTGGGCGGCGGTGATGCTGATCATCTTCCACGCCGTCGCCAAGGCCCTCCTCTTCCTCGGCGTCGGAACGATCGAGCAGCAGACGGGAAGCCGCGATATCGAGGAGATGCACGGCCTGATCACCAAGATGCCCCGGATGACCCTGATCATGCTGATCGGAATCGCCGGGATGTTCCTGGCGCCTTTCGGGATGCTGATCGCCAAGTGGGCGGTCCTGGAAGCCCTGGCCAAGGAGGGTTCAATCTTCCCGGTCATCGTCATCTTCGGAGGCTCCATGATGCTCTTTTTCTGGGCGAAATGGATGGGACAACTGGTCGCCGTCATCCGGCCGGAGCCCAGAAAAGAAGAGGGTATCGGGATCGAGTGGCTCGGCCTCTGGCCGCTGGCCATTCTCACGGTGCTGATATGCGCTTTCTACTGGGTAGTGGGGATTTACGCCGTCGAGCCGCTCTTCGGAACCGACCCGCTGCTGAGCCTGATAAATATCTGGATGGTACTGGTAATGATAGTAATGATGCTGATGCTGCCCCTCGGATTTTTAATCCATTGGAAACACCTGGTCCACGTGGAGCCGTATCTCTGCGGAGCAAACGTTAAGGATCCTCATATGTTCATGGGAGCACTCGGCAAGGGGCGCTACTGGTGGTTCAACAATTATTATCTGAACAAGTACTTTAATGAGAAGAAAGTAACCTTCCTGACCAATACAATCACTACTGTGCTGCTGGTTATAATGCTCTTCAGATGGTGTTTAGGTTAAAACGGGAACAGGTATGACAAGTCTCTGGCTGATAATCGGGTACGTGGTGCTGGCGCCTTTAATAGGCGGGATTATCTCCGGTCTGGATCGGATAATCACCGCGCGGATGCAGGGGCGTTATGGTCCGCCGGTCCGCCAGGCGTTCTTCGACGTATTCAAGCTCTTCGAAAAACAGAACCTGACGGTCAACCGGTTTCACGGTTACTACCTGGTCTGCTTTCTGATATTCATCATCTTCAGTGGAATTCTCTTCTTCGGAGGCAGCGACCTTCTTATGGTCGTCTTCGCCTTCACGGTAGCTGATATCTTCCTGGTCCTGGCGGCCTATTCCACCAACTCCCCCTACTGTTCAATCGGGGCGGAGAGGGAACTGCTCCAGATGCTGGCGGCCGAACCGATGCTCCTCCTCACCGCGGTAGGTTTCTATATGGTCTTCGGAAGTTTCCACGTCTCGGTTATCTACCGGGCGGCCCTGGGAGGGAAGTTACCGATCCTCTACCTGCCGGGGGTCTTTCTCGGCCTGACTTACGTCCTGACCATTAAATTCCGAAAGTCTCCCTTTGACCTCTCCACCTCCCATCACGCCCATCAGGAGCTTATAAAAGGGCTGACCACGGAATTTGCCGGGCCGTCCCTGGCGCTGATCGAGATCGCGCACTGGTACGAGACTGTGCTACTGCTGGGGATGGTCTATCTGTTTTTTGCTTTCGTGCCGATTATCGGCGTTATAATCACTCTCTTTATATACTTTGTTGAAATTCTGATCGACAACACCAATGCCCGGATCAAGTGGCAGCTGATGCTGGAATCGGCCTGGCTCGCCACGCTGGTGCTGGGCGGGTTGAATTTATTGGCTCTTTACCTGTTTGCAATGATTTCAAAGGGAGGGTGACATGGCGTATATAAAAAAATCTCCCTGGATCATTCATTACGATGGATCAAGCTGCAACGGCTGCGACATCGAGGTCCTGGCCTGTTTGATGCCGAAGTATGACATTGAGCGATTCGGGGCGGTTAATATGGGCAATCCCAAGCACGCGGATATATTCCTGATTACCGGCCAGATCAACAGCCAGAATCGGGAGGTGGTTAAAACCATCTATGACCAGATCGGTGATCCCAAGGTGGTGGTGGCGATCGGGGCCTGCGCGATAGGAGGCGGGGTCTTCCGGGATTGCTACAACACGCTGGGCGGGGTCGATAAGGTGATACCGGTTGATCTATATGTCCCCGGTTGCGCCGCGAAACCGGAGGCGATCATCGACGGGGTCGTTCAGGCGGTCGGGCTTCTCGAAGAAAAAAAGAAACGGGGTGTGGTCACTCACAAAGAAGGAACCGGAGACGAGACCAGGAAACTGCCGCCGGTGCCGGATCTTAACCTGGAACAAGAATAAATTTTTCTATGTCTGGAAAACAGGAAATTATAACCATCGAGAAAGATTCCCTGCTGGAGCAGGTTCGCAAGATGGATGAAGACGGCCGGCGCTTGGCCCTGATAACCTGTACGCCGGGGGACGATTTTCAGATCGATTATAGTTTCGACCTGAAAGGAGAGTTGAAGACCCTCCGGATAACGGTTCCCTTCGAAGAGGCGGAAATTCCCAGTATCTCAAGTATCTACTGGGCGGCTTTCATATATGAAAATGAGATTCATGATCTCTTCGAGATAGATTTTCCCGGTCTGGCACTTGACTACGGCGGAAATTTTTACCGGATCATCTCCAAACCACCCTGGAGAAAGACCGGCCAGGAATCATCTTTGAAACCCCCTCCGGGGGAAGAGGCCAAAGAAGAAGAAAAAAAGTCCCCCCCGACTCCAGAGGAGCATGGGGATACCGGTGATAAAGGATAACCTATGGGAACAAAAACCATAATCCCGTTCGGGCCCCAGCACCCGGTTCTTCCGGAACCGATCCACCTCGATCTGGTCCTGGAAGATGAGAAAGTGCTGGAAGCGATCCCTTCAATCGGATTCATTCACCGGGGGCTGGAGTTTCTCTGCCTGAAGAAGCCGTTCCAGGATATGGTTTATATCGCGGAGAGGATCTGCGGCATCTGCAGCTTCATGCACGGGATGTCGGCCAGCGAGGTGATCGAAAGTATAATGAAGATCGAGATTCCCCCCCGGGCTTCCTACTTGCGGGTATTCTGGAGTGAACTCTCCCGGATTCACAGTCACCTGCTCTGGCTCGGACTGGCGGCCGATGCCTTCGGCTACGAGGCCCTCTTCGCCCATTGCTGGCGGGTTCGGGAAAGCATCCTGGACATCATCGAGGAGACGACCGGAGCCAGAGTCATCTTCGGGACCGCCATGATCGGTGGTGTCCGCCGTGATATTGACAGAGACACCCTGGGACGAATAAAGAACCGGATTACAGAGATTGAAGAGAGTTATCGGAAGATAGCCTCTGTCTTCATCAAAGATTATACCACCCGTTATCGTCTGGTTGGAGTGGGGGTGATAACGAAGGAAGAAGCCTATCAACTGGGAGCGGTCGGCCCCACCGCCCGGGCCAGCGGGATCGGACAGGACATGAGGCAACTGGGTTATGAAATTTATGACGAACTTGACTTTGAGCCGGTCACGGAGAGCGACGGGGACTGCTTCGCGCGGTGTATGGTTCGGATCCGGGAGATTTACGGATCATTCGATCTAATCCGGCAGGTAATAGACAAAATCCCTCCGGGAGAGATATCGGTCAAGTTCAAGGGATTCCCGGAAGGTGAGCATTTCATTCGGGTGGAACAGCCCCGGGGAGAAGTCGTTTATTATGCCCGGGGCGATGGGACCAAGTTCCTGGATCGGTTCCGGATCAGGACCCCGACCTTTGCCAACATTCCTCCCCTGGTAAAGATGCTGGCCGGATGCGAACTGGGAGATGTTCCGGTTATCGTGCTGTCAATCGACCCCTGTATAAGCTGCATGGAGAGATAAATATGCGGAATTTCCCGGCCATAAGCATGATCAGAACCGTTTTCCGGTATCTTTTCGGAAAGACGGCCTGTCAAATGTACCCGAAGAAGCCGGCGGTATTTTTCGACACTACCCGGGGACACATTGAAATTGATGCTTCCCGGTGCATTCTCTGCGGGCTCTGCGCGATGAACTGTCCGGTCGGAGCGATCACGGTAAATCGGGAGAAACATTACTGGCAGATAGACCACCTGGGATGCATAGTCTGTGGCGCCTGTGTTGAAAAATGCCCCAAGAAATGCCTGACCATGGAGAATACCTACACCGCGCCCGCGAACTCCAAGAAGGTAAAAAAAGTCAACGTCACTCCCCCTCCGAAACCAAAGAAGCCCGCTCCCCCCCCGCCGGTCTCCGATCAGGGGTAATCAGTCCCCCGCATAGAATCGCTCAATTCATACCCATTACAAAGCCTTCACGGGAGGTATTTGGCTTAGCTTAATTGTGAACCCCTGCCACTTTATGCAGCGATTTTATAGCGTCTATTTATTTCCCTTTTTTCAAAAACAAACTCCACTTACCCGCTTATTATAGCCGCTATATTCTCCTATGAGTCTATTAAAATATAGCGGTGTTGCACATCCCCTCTTTTTTGCGCAATTCATCCAGCCGCTTTATACTACTGCATCATAGCCTATCTGCAACTACCCCATTTTTTATGCTCTTATATCAACCGCCATATTTTTATGGACTTT
>Ga0307928_10000012_pt1 | contig 92936 bp, 156 predicted proteins | sample AceLakmetagen232_FD_201815 | JGI IMG/M metagenome (GOLD analysis project Ga0307928, IMG submission 201815) | Saline water microbial communities from Ace Lake, Antarctica - #232 | ecosystem: Environmental > Aquatic > Non-marine Saline and Alkaline > Saline | place: Antarctica: Ace Lake...
GCCCCAGGTGTGGCGTAGCCAGGGGCGTGTGTCCCAGTTAGGCGGTGCTGTGATGTCGAGCCAGCGTTCAACACCATCTGCGTCGATTATCTTGTGAGCCTGACTCCATTGCTTGTACCATTGCTGTAAGTAACACTCAACCTCAATCTCTTGAATGCCCAGAGCTGCGCATATCGCGACACGGCTCTGCCCGTCGAGAATCACGGGCCCTAGCACCCGAGGCCAACCCATGCCCGGGCTGGCCCTGAAGCCCCCATTGTATATACAGTCTAGCAAAACGCACTTCCACCCCACCTCGGCCAGCATGGCCATCTGCTCCTTGTAGGTCGGCGAACCATTCAGTTTGCCCTCATAGTATTGTAGCAGGGGGATTACCGAGCCCGTTACAGCAAACTTGTAGACCGGCGCCTCGGTGATTGGATGCCTTGCGGTATTGGGGTCTCCCCACTCATCTGTACCAGGGGCAAGTAGGGTGATCTCTAGTTCTTTGGGGTCAACCTTGATTCTCATATATCTCCACTATCTTGTCGAGGTGGCGCTGGGGTGGATAAGTAAGTTGCATTGCTGTAGCGTGGGCGTATTGCAAGGCGGGGAAAAACGAGGAGTATTTTAGTTCCCCTGCCTCGATACGATACAGAATTGCACGCAATTCCTCAATACTGTTCCACAATAACATGCTCTCTGGCGCAAAGTAGCTCACGATATTGTCTGGTCCCCAGTAGATTGGCACCACCATGAGAAGAAAACAGTCAATCAATTTCTCTGTGAACCAGTTATCTTGCTTGTGGCATTCAACCTCTACTGAAAACTGCGCGGGTTTCAGGATATTTAACTTGCCGGCAGCCACATTGCCTGGACACGGAGTGGGTACTGTACCACCCGTACCATAGACAATAATGCCACGCCGAATCAGCTCCTGGGCAGCGGCAAAACGCATGCGATAACCAACCAACGGGCTGGTAGGACGAGCTTTGTTGGAATTGATCATAGTAACTAATACAGGTTTATCGTGATGTGCATGAGGAGCCAGAGATTCTAGTCCTTGGGGACCAGCCCATGTTGCAGCAGCCAGACCCAGGAGAGTGTTATGGGTTCCCAACATATCGGGGTCGTGGGTAAAGATACCTGCCCATTCGTCCTGGGTAGCTGTTACCAACCGATAGTTTCTGGGCTCTTTACATTGGGGTTCATGCAAGACTGCAAACTTGTTCTTATACTGATCGCGCCTGCGTTGATGTACGGTGCTGTCCCAAAAGACTGCGATGTCTCCTGTACCATCTTGGGGATTCACATGCAGCTCATATCCATTCTTATCCCAAAATAGACTAGCGATATTGGGGTAAGGATCGTAGATATCAATATGTACCTTTCTGCTACCCAATAACTTAGAAATAATCTGACAGTAAGACTCTGGAATTTTTGCCCACTCCATAGCCTTTCGTTGGTTGATCAAAATATGGGGCCAGAAGTCCTCATATTTAATCTCGCCTGCTAGTATCTGGTCCACAATCTCATTGAACTCATCAGTATTGTTCCATAGTAACATTCCCCTGGTATCAAAGTATTCACCGATATTGTCTGGGCCACGGTAGATTGGTACGGTACACAGCATGAGACAGTCCAACAACTTTTCCGTAAACCAGTTGTTGGCCTTATGACACTCTGCCTCCACCGAGAACTTCGCCGGTGCCAATACATGGGCCTTGTCTTTAGCATCAGGACCAATTTCTATAGCACTATACCCAATACTACCATAGACTGGTATACCTCGGGCCATCAAGTTTCTGGCGGCCTGCCAACGCCAGCGGTAACCATCTAAAGCATCTACGTCCCAAGCGCAGGCAATGAGTTTGTCTCTCGCAGCAGGGTTTACTTTCCAGGACGCAATCATGGTCAACAGCTCAGTCTTGAGCACAGGACCCGCAAAACGCTTGCCCAGCCGGATGCGCGAGCCGCCGACGGGTAGCAAGTGCGCATTAGGCAGCTTCAGCAGCTGCTCGTCGTATGTGACGATGGCTAGAAACTCCTCGTGCAGAGTCTCGACCATCTCATAAATGTGTGCTGCCTTGGGGCGGGGCTCGTGCAAAATAGCTATCTTGGTTTTGTACGCACGGCGTAGCTTGGAATCGGGCAATGTGTTGTCTACAAGAACCCCGATGTCCCCATTAGGCTGCTTGGAATTCTCTCGGACTTCATACCCTGGGATAGCCCAGTCGCCGTGGCAGTGAACCCAGTGTACATCAATGGTCGGCATGCACCCCCCCACCCTCCCTGGCTCGCAGCACATTCCCAATTGTCCGACAGCAAGACCTGGTAAGATCGGCCCACTGCATGGCATTCTTTCTATTGGACAAAATGTAAGGTCGGAAATCTTTGTAAACAATTTCTCCTGCCAATATCTGGTCCACAATTTCATTGAGTTCCTGAATGGTGCTCCACAATAGCATTCCCCGAGTGTCAAAGTAGTCCCCTATATTGTCAGGACCACGGTAAACTGGTACGACATCTAGCAGAAGACAATCCAGCAACTTCTCAGTAAACCAGTGGTCAGACTTGTGGCACTCGACTTCAACCGAAAACATTGCTGGCCCGAGTACGCGGGCCTTTTCCCATGCTCCACCACCAATTGCTATAGCACCATGCCCCAGAGAGCCATAAATCTTGACACCCCGCCCCATAAGCATCTCGGCTGCCTGCCAACGTAGTGAGTAGCCATCTAGGGCATCCGGATCCCACTCTGGGGGTAACTTGGTTCCGGGATACACTTTCCAGGATACAACCATAGTTAGTAGTTCAATCTTAGGGAACTGCTTAATGAAGGACTGGGGAAACCCTATACACGAACCACCTAAAGGATGCGCATGGCTATTAGACAGTCTCAGTAGCTGTGCATCAGAGGTAATAATGGCTCGGAATTGCTTATGCAGAACGTCCACCGCCTCGTGAGCATCTACCATCTTTGCGCGGGGCTCGCAGAAGACGGCTATCTTGGTCTCGTATGCATGCTGGAGGTCGGGAATGAGAATTGAATCATCCACAAGAATCCCAATGTCTCCATCGTGCTGTTCTGGGTTCTCCCGGACCTCATATCCTGGTATAGCCCATGTTTTTCCACAGTGTATCCAATGCACGTCAATAGTCTTCATGTACAGGCACTCCATCACGTACCTCGAAGTAGATGGCATTGACTTGAGGAGCAACACCCACACTAGCTTTATATTCGTTAAGCCAATTGATGGTTCTGGCACATTCCGGGTAGCCCGCGAAGAGTTGTCCCTCGTGGTGCCTAGCCGTCTGGATTGCCTGGCCTTCGTAAGAAGCCACGACGCAATCATGCACCGCAACCAATCCTGATTGTATCAACGGCACCCACCCCTGGAACAGTGTCGCTGAAGGAACATCATCAATACTATCGTGGATGTCATAGAACAGAAATAAGCGCTCGCGGCCTTGCAAGATATCCCGTGCGGGCACTTGAGTGAAGCTTCTCGTCACTGTCTGTATCTCGTGTGCCTCGACTCCACTCTCTGCCAGCAACTCGGCGTGCAGGCCAAGTGAGTGTTCCCAGCCAACATGCTGGAAGTCAATTGTGGTGAGGCAAGCTGGGGAGCGCCCCATGTGTACCAGGGCTAGTGCACAAACTAATGCCGAGGCACCATAAGCAGTACCTACATCGACGACCCAGTCCGGGCTAGCTTGCTGGCAAAGATTGTATATCCCCAAACACGAAGCAAAATTCTGGGCTGAGTAACACTCGCCATGCGCAACGTGCATGCCAGCTATCAGCCTGGCGCAAAACTTATCCGGTTCCATATAGCCCCCGTTGCCACTCGATTGTCCGCCGGAGTCCTTCTTCCAGGTTGACAAAGTTTGTCTTGCCAAATTCTGTCTCGATTCGAGTAAGATCCAGACATGCCTGCGCCGGCGCACCGACGATTCCGTTGACTAAGGGGCCCAGCGTTACATCTGCGCCCGTGAGCATAGCAATACGATGGGCCAGGTCGCTAATACTGACTATGGAGCGACCACCCACATTATAGACGGCTTCCTTGCCATACAGCAGAATCTTCCACAACATCTCGACAACATCAGAGACATAGCAATATGTACGTCGTGCCAGCCCGGCGTCCAGCAGGCTAATGTGACCCTGCACTAAAGCCTTTTCAATAAATTGGTTTAAGGCGCGCCCATCGTGAGGGCGTGTGCCAGGCCCATAGGCCAGCATTGTGCGAGCGCACTTGGCATCCAGACCCTGGGCCCGGAAGGTATGGCAGATTGCCTCGCCACACCGTTTCCCCTCAATGTAGGGAGCCCTGGGGCAATCAGGTACAGTGACACCAATGTCACTCTCTGTAGGCGGCGATGGGCCGTGCCAGCTGCCATAAACCTCAGCCGAACTGAGGAAGAGGAAATGCCCATCGAGGCGCAGGCGTTGCAGCAGTTCGCGGGTTGCTCCTGTGTTTAACTGAATGGTAGCAACGGGGTCGGCCAGAAACTTGGCCGGAGAGGCGTAGCCTGCTGCGTGGATTATGACATCGGCGTGCAGGGGTAGAGTATAATAGCCATACGGCGATGCCAGGTTGTGCCGCACGAGACGAAAGTCGCCCTGCCTCGCTATCTCAAGCACATGGGCTGGTGGCGTTGACCGATGGATAGCCCAGACGCGAGTACTTATCCCCGCTACATACAACGAAGCCAGCAGATGAGTACCGATGAGACCAGTAGCACCGGTCACTATAATTTCTTTGCCATCGAGCGGACTAAGATCGACACGATCACAGATCCGCTCAGCATCACTAAAGATTTCTTTCAATGACCTTCCTCACATTCTCGGCCGTGAGTCCAACGGCCCTGTTGTGATCCTCGGGGGTGCCGTAGCCCAACAAACGGCCACTTACCCCAATGCTCTCAATTTTCACCGGACGATCTAGTGCGGCCTGAATACTGGGCACTAGTACCCCTGCATTATAGGGCTCCACCAAAATCACACAGTCGCCAGAACAGTTCTGCCGCAGAGTGGCTTCGTCGAAGGGTGCAATTGTCGTGTAGTATAACACCGTTACATCCAGGCCCCGTACAGCTTCCATAACCAGATCCAGTGTGGGGCCTACTGCCAATACCGTTGCCCCGCCATTCTTGACAACGACTTTGCCACGCCCAAGATAACCGTTCCAGCTACTTCGGTTACACTGTTTGCTCAGGCGGAAATACGCCATGGTGTTCAGGCGATGGGCATCCTGAAATAGACTCTCAAACTCTGCGGGAGTACCCGGAACCACTACTGTCATACCCGGCAGGGCACACATGATCGCCACATCTGCTGGGCAGAAATGGGTATAGCCCGAGGCTGCATAATCGTAGGAGGCTCCTACGCTGACGATTTTCACCGGCAGATTCTGGTGCACGATGTCGATTTTGATTTGTTCATACACACGCTCGGTAACGAATGGGGCGATGCTGTGAACCACAGGTGCAAACCCCTCGAGCGCCAACCCGGCTGCTACGCCAATCATTGCCTGTTCACAAACGCCCAGGTTGTACACACGGCGGTATTCCTTCGCAGCAAATCTGAATTGCCACGCGCCAATGTCACCCAGCAACAGCACTAACTTGTTGTCGCTCTCCATGAGGCTGGTTATCGTCTCGGTGAATCGTTGCCTCACGCTAACTCCTCCAGAATCTCAGCCAGCTCGGTTTCTGTTGGTACTCGGTGATGCCAAGCAGGATTCCCCTCCATTCTCTTGCAACCATTCCCTTTAACGGTATGTGCAATGACAGCGGTGGGGCGCCGTGGATGAGAATGTGCCAAGGCCCTGACAAGAGTCTCGTGATCGTGTCCGTCCACGTGGATGGCCTGCCAGTCGAAGGCTCCAAACTTAGCAGCGAGATCTCCTACACCCACCGAACGTGCGCTTGATTGATTGTCATCTACAATCACTGTAACTGAAGTAAGCTGCAAGGCAGCCGCCAGCAGGGCTGCCTCCCAGACTGACCCCTCGTGGCATTCCTCGTCTCCCATAAGCACAAAGATACGGCGATTGATACCTAGCATCTGCAATCCCATCGCCATTCCTACACCGATAGCCAGACCGTGGCCAAGTGACCCCGAAGCTGCCTCTACACCAGGTATCCCCCAATCGGGATGTCCTCCCAGCAGTCCATCATAGGCCGTGAAGTGCTTAAGTCCTGCGGCGGGTAAAGTGCCCCCTTCAACCAAAACTGTGTAGAGTGCCAGGCATCCATGTCCCTTGCTCAGAATGAACCGGTCGCGTTTGGAGTAAAGAGGGCCTGGCCGCAGGATTCTATTGTACAATACCCATATTATGTCGAGCACAGAGAAGGCACTGGGGATGTGGCCCTCGCCAGCATCGTAGGCAGTCTGGACAATCAGGCGCTTTAGGTGGTTGAGCATACCCGCCTCTCTATCCAAGGATATGTGAGCGCAATCCCATCTCTGAAGGGTGTCTTTGCCTTCCACCCCAATGAGTGAATGTGTGCCTTGCTGAAATTGCGGGCCTGTACCCCCACGGGACCCTCGACATGCTCGATATTGATCCACTTGTCCGCCACCAGAGCTATAGTGGCTACCATCTCATCCACGGAGACTTTCTGTGAAGAACCTATATTGACTGGACCCTCGAGATCAGAGTGCATCAACGCAAAGATACCTTCCAGCAGATCGTCGACGTATGTGTAGGACCGAGTAGCTGTTCCATCACCCCATACCTCGATAGTGCCACCATGTTCTACCTCGGCGACCTTGCGGCAGATAGCAGCAGGGGCCTTTTCACGCCCGCCGGTCCAGGCACACTCTGGGCCATAGCAATTTTGGAACCTGGCAATTCTCACCTTCATGTTACAATGACGGGCATAGGTCAATGCCATCCGCTCGGCGAAGAGTTTCTCCCAGCCATACTCGTTATCCGGGTTGGCGGGGTAGGCGTCGTCCTCCATCAACTCCGGCTCGTCGGGTTGCATGTCACGGTACACGCAGACGGAAGAAGAGAAGAAATAGCGGGGCACACGCGCCTCCGCGGCCGCATGGAGTGTATTGGCATTGATCAGAGCATTGTTACGCATGATTCTACATTCTGCCGAGCGCAGGAAACCCATCCCACCCATATCGGCTGCCAGGGCATATACCTCATCGCACGGCATGGGTAAATTGAAGGGCCGGCGCAAGTCCATGGTGCCAAAGCCATTATAGGGGTAATCCCACTCTCCCAGTGGAGGCCGGATGTCCACCCCATAGACCCAATAGCCTCTCTGCTGCAAAGCCCGGCAAAGATGGTGACCAATAAAGCCACTAGCTCCAGTTACAATTGCCTTCATCATTGCTTACCCCCAACTTCCTATAGGCTTCTTCCGGGTCTTGATTCAGATAGTCCATGAAAAATATCGCATCCTCACTGTGTAACCACTGAATGGCTTCGTCCATGTATTTCTTATTCAACAAGGCATCCCGAATGGCCCTCACCAGTATAGCAGCTGCTAAGCGGCGCCAAGGTTTGGGGTCATACGTGTATCTATCCATTTATGCGTTCCTTTTATCTCTTCCGCAGCTCCCATAACAATAACTCTCGTCATTACTTGACCCCTACCCGTCTATACTTACCAAGAAGGCCTCTAGCCCTAATACTCATGGTAGTGCCCATACCCAGATTGCCCACCTCAGCTATTGCCGTACTATAGTTCTCAGCGTAGTTGCCTATCCTAAAACCTGCCATAATCCTCTCTGTCCCAGAGGATATAGCATCGTCCGCACTAACCCATTCTCTAACCAACAAAGCAGTAGCCATCTTCACTGCATCGGGGATAGTTGTATGCCCCGCCATGTATGTAGTGACCGTCGTCCACGGGACCGCTCTCTTCCACAGAGGTCCATACCACAACAGATAAATGTATGAGTTGACCTCATCTATGTCTAGGTCTGTTATGGGGAGAGTAGTCTCGTCAGCACCTATCTTATACTTCAAGGAATCGACAGAAATTAGAGGGGCATGTTTAAGTTTGACAGTGAGCTTATTCGTTCTTCCACTGACATAACTACTACCTCTTTCATCTGTTATGGTAGTAGGAACAAATAGTGTACCCAGACAGTATGCCCGAACGTGATCTGACACCACCTCTATGATCCCATTTACGTAAGCCGTGGGATGGTCAGCAGTTATATCTGTATTACAAAGCAAGTTTATCGTGGCGATATCTACCAAATCAGCCATTAGACTTCCCCTCCAACAAGGACGCGTAGGCATCGTACCATAGTCCCACGTTTATGTCGTAAGTCCTATTTTCCTTCACGTACCCTTCCCCCGCCTCGCCCATCGCCATACGCAGTGGCCCACTACTAACCAACTTATCGAGGGGCGTTATCCAATCCTTGGCATTCCTTGCTACGTAGCCCCCGTGACTGGCCTTTATACTACTGCCATAGGTAGTACGACTCCCCACCACGGGTTTTCTACACAGCCAAGCCTCCATACAACGAATGTCGCTCTTTCCCTCGTTAAACTTACTAGGATAGCTGGGTGCTAATACTATATCCAGGCTCGCCAAGTCTTTCCTATACCCAGTTATGTCGGGATTCCAGGGGATAGAAATAACTCTATCCTCTGGAAGGGTTTTGAATACCAAATGCTTTGCCTCCACAAACCCTATTATTACGAACTTAACGTGGGCGTGTCTCCTCATTATCTCTTGCATTGGCCTGGTGACTACTCTCAAGTCTTTGGCGTGTGACCAACCCCCTGCCCACCCTATCCACACCTCGTCGGGGTGCTTGGTCACTTTCAGATTATCCCACCCTTCAAGGTTCATTTGATTGGGTAGAACTTTAATGTTATTGCTAAGGGCGCTGTACTCATCTCTCAACGCCTGTGTAGTTACAGTCACCATATCGGCAGCCCTGATGTTGTTGAAGATGCCTACCCGATGCCCTTTGGCTGTATTAGCCACCTCCTCGGCCGTTTTGCCTTCGAGGCCAGGTGGCAACGGACCTCCCTGCTTCCTCTGTACCCTATAGAATCCTTCTGCCATCTGCTTTATTCTACGTTTGTCCCTTCCCCACGCCATATAATTCGGATTGGTTGGATCTATAGAAAATGCTCCGTCGTCGATATCAAAGACTGTGAAGACACCTGCTCTCTTCGACATTTCAATCAGTTTTAGAGCGTCTAAACCTGGTTGTCTCTGCAGGACTACAATATCGTAGTTATTGACTAGACATGGATCGCCAGTTATATCGCTCTCCCTAGCCTTGGGGTATACGTGAACTGTCCTCGTTCTACGAATGTTGTCGTAGGGAGGAATGAAAACCTCTGCAAGCCCAGCCTTCTCAAGAGCAGCAAGAGGCTGCTTTATACGAAACCAGGCACAAGCCCCATCATCCCCCGGCACACCGATTATACGAAGTCTACGCTCCTGAATCACTTTCCTTCCCCAGCAGATTTAATATAAGTCCTACTACGCTCGTCCCCTCTTCTATGGCATAGGTAGTTGTAGTCAACTCACCCGAAAGACTTGCTCCATCTGCATAAACCCAGTACGATGGCTCCTCTCCACATACTGTGACCATATATCCTTGGTCACACCTTTTTATCTCAATCGTGTTCCAGCTCATTAACATTCCTCCTAACACTTAAAGTATCAAATACCTCTTGCAAGGACACGGGATAGAAATCGTGGGCATCTACACCCACGTCCATAGAACGGCCATATTCAGGCAACCGCCCGTGGGAATGGCCAAAGCAGTGGAACGAGCCGTAGTGGCTTCGACTCCAGATTCTGAGTGAGTAGTGACAGAGGACTATGGCGAGAGGGTGTTTCCGGTCTACAATGGGTATCTTGAGAGTAAAGAGTGGGGGGAGAATCTCGACCTCGGCGTCTCTGGTGTACAGTGTACGGTACTTCTTAATCCACCGCCTATCGTGCCCACCAGGAACTATCCTAGCTATCCCATTGAGTTGGGCAAAATAGGAACGTGGGTCTTCACTGAGGGTGAAGTCTCCGAGGCCATATACAACGTCATTACTGCCCACAACATCATTCCGCCGAGCAATAATCTCATTGTCCATATCCTCTACCGTAGCAAAGGGGCGACGACAATACTTCAGTATTGATTTATGGCCGAAGTGTTCGTCCGCCGTAAAGTATGTATTTCTTTCTGTTTCTATCTTCTTCACTCTTCCTTTCCTTTCTGGTAGGGTTTGCCCCCTCTAGGAGAGGGCAAACCCACCTCTTACTCTTCTGATTACGGTGTTGGTGTTGGCGGTGTTAGCTTATACGTCCCAATGATGTTCTTGAGTCGTCCTTGAGCCCACCAGCTCGACTTCTCAACTAGCACCAAGTTAGACCACACGGCAAACACCTGGCTCGTGTAGAAACCAGGAACTCGTGCTAGGTCAAGTGCAGTAGGAAGTACCTGCCAATCAAGATACAAAATTGGCTCGCCCGCGTGTTGTCGCGTCAACACAAAGATATCGCTCGTGAACGACGGTGCCGAACTGGTCACACTGAATCGGCGGTCGGTGACGATAGGCAACTTCCCCGCCGGCGTAATGATGCTGTCAGCCCAGAAGCCCAAAGGCACTGAACCTTCACCCATGTTCATGTTGATGGCGATACCAGTCTGACCGGCAGTATACCGATCAACCAGCGTCCCCACCATACATGGGTTGCACGCAATAGCCGTAGGAGTAATTCCCTTCATCATCATCTGCACGATCAGGTCATCCAGGTGGGCCTTGCTGAAGGCTGCTCCCACCGTTAGAATCTGTGACCCGTTGGCCGCAGTAATGCGGTCCTCCAACCCATCGAAATGGTTGGCACTGGTGCCGATGTCCCCACGCACGATGGCCCAGTCAATGGCTTGGCGTGTACGCACGTACAAGATGTTCAGGAGAAACTCCGCGTCATCTTTGTACGACATACGCACGTTGTCGAGACTGGTTCCACTGACACTGTGGGGAGCGATAGCTTGTGAAGATGCAATGATGTCGACGTCCTTTATGCCAGCCAGTGACCCATAACATTTCTTGGTCAACGACGTGACCGAGCGTGTGGTGCTGAGCCCCGGAGGGTCACCTCCACAACCAAACGATCCGTCACCACTAGACGTGAAGTCTGCCGCCGTCAACAGAGCGAACGTCGCGGCACGACTCAACGACTTGAAAGGGGCACCAGGCTGGGCCTCTAAGTAGTCGAACATGGGCGAGTCAAATGGGATCTTGCTAACGATGTTAGGGTCGATCTGGACACCGTAATCAAACGTCAACGTCGCCGTCAACGCATTTATGATAGTCGGGTCAGTAGCCATTTGCTCAATCCTCCGATATTAAGATTCGGAAAATTTACCGACCACCCAGAAGGGAGTCGACGATTCCTGAGAAAGTCTGCGCTTCCGTAGTTACTTTAGCTGGTGAGATGTTAGGTGTAAAGCTAAAGGATTTGCGTTGCGGCCTACGGGGGGTATCCGGCTCGCGTTCGAGATCGACTGAGGCTCTCGCCCTTAACAACTCTCGAAGCTCTGCCAGGTCCGACCGAACGGGTCCCATAACCTCTTCCACAGCATTCGTCACCATGCTCTCTATATCCGCAGGGGAGGCCAAAACCTCTTGTATCTGCGAATCTGCAAGGTTTACCAGTTTCTTAGCGGTTTGTCTCTTCTCTACTGGAGACGCATCCAACGCTTCCAACTTTTCCAGGGCATCACCAAACGACTTGGCAACACCCCCCAAAGGCGTCTTACCCTTCTGGAAATCGATGTCATCTATCTGAGACATAGGAGTAGCCTCTGGGGGCTCTTTCTCCTTGACGACGGGAGCAGCCTTAGCCTCCATAGGTTCAGGTGCCTCTTCCTGAACAGGCTCGACTTCTTCGACTCGGGTCTCTTCAACAGTATCCACATTATCCTCCTGTCCTGCCTTCGACCAGGCTTCTTTATCCGACTTCAAGTACGTTTGAAACTCGGTCAAAACCTCGTCGACGGCAGCAGATTTGTCTTCAATATCTTTGTCGGCAAAGATGTTATCCACGACCTGGTTGAACACAGACCAACCATCTCGGATACGATAAGATTCTTTAGTTGCCTTAGTGTAGTTGAAAGCGTCCTTGAATGACGTTGCACCACCGAATGGTCTCGCCGGTGACATTACTGCTTCGTCTGCCACATCCGACTTCTCTTCCATCTCTTCGACGTCAGACTTCTTGGTTACAGTCTCAGTTTCTTTAGGGTTTTCCTCTACCACTTCTATCTGCTCTACATTACTCTTCTTCTCACTATCCCCGGCAACCAGCCCGACGTCACATTCCGGACACTTCATATCCCTGCACGGTACACCACGTTCCTTCTTGGCCTCGTGCCCACACTTAGGACACACACACGTAGCAGGGCCACCTACGGGGGCTGCCTTCTGCACCTGCTCATCCATGTCCTCTTCAGACAGGAGCACCATGCTCTTACCCTTCATTTCACCCATCAATTCCTCTAACTCTTCCACGATACCTTCCCCACCCTCGCCTACAATCTTGAGGGCGTCGTCTGCTAGTGTAACGACCTCCGAATCACTCATAGTCACTCCTCCCTCCAGTGCCTCTATCGTAGTAGATTTTATACGAGGGACGGTCGTTATAGCAATGTGATCCAAGTAGGCCTTGGGGGGCTCCCGTCCTCCTCTAAAATGCAACCTGTCGTCCTCAATCAATATGTTACCCCAGTCGGGGTAAAATCCGACAGATGTCTTCAATACCTTATCTTCATTCGCTAGTACAGCCGCAGCCGCTAACTTTCCCAATGGTGTATCGTCGAACGTACCGGCCGCATGTAGATAGCGACCATCACGATACAAATTCTCAATAAGCCCCAGACGTGCCTTACCTCTCTCTTCTATGGGGATAAAAGCACTGTAATGGGCCAAATCTAATATGGGAAGTAAGGCGGGGCCACGGCCATAGTCTGGGGGATCTTCTCCCTTCGAATATGCCTCAGTAACAGTATTAAAGTTCACAGCCAAGTCATCGAACAGGGTCGGGTCCAGCACCTCTTCCTGCTCGTCGACCTCATCGTTGGCCGCCTGAGCATGCCAGTGAACTACACCCTGTTTGTCGGTCTTGGCCTTAGTTATACGGAGGCGCAGAGTATGGTTGAGTGAAGCAGCCCGGCTCTTTTTAACCCATTTTCCGTCTTTCGATTTCTTGTACGAATTTTTGACGGCCGTCCAAGCCACCGACGCAGCGTACGCCTCACGAGATTCAGCCTTAGATTTCTTAGGGTCATAGCTCTTCCATGCCGACTCGTAGGTGCTCTCCCAAATTTCCGCTGCATGCCCCGAAAGTGTACTAGGTGCTTTTCGTTTAGGCATAATAGTTACCCCCGTAAATTACTCACAAATCGCGCTGAGGTGACCACAATTTCCGCACTTCCGTATCGCGCAACACCACTGTCTCGCCTTCGGCATTATTCCTAGCACGGTGTACTCTTCCTCCCTAGCCCAATTCTCACATCGAGGACATTGTACAATACTATGTCCATCTTCATCTTTAGAAAGGAGAGGACAAATATCTAACACCTGCGCCTTGATGCGACTCCACAAATGCGCTTGCTGAATCTCTACTTCACTACCCTTTTCCTTTGTCACTGTTTCCTCCATTGATGTTGCCCCGTAAGGTCCTAGAGACCATAAACTATATAGGTGTTTGTCTCATCCCCTACGGGGCGTATTCCCTTAACCATTATTCTAGCCTTTCCCCACGCAAGATTTTGCTAGAGCACGAACATCTGTGGGAGCCAAGACACCATGCGCTCGAATGACCGCCCAACTCCCTGAGCCTCTTGAAGGTCATCGGCTTATCCCACATTGTTGGGCAGATTTCGCAATGCTCTGTCTTCACCACACCTTCCAAGAATACTATTAAGTCCTCTGCCTCATCTGCGGTAGAAAACCTGCCCTCGTCATATACCCTCCGCAGCGCCGGCACGTATAATTTAGTCCTCCAATCCGCCCGTGTGTACGACTCTCCCTCCTCCTTGAGCACACCCATAAACTTATTGAAGTAAGATTCGTCCTCCCGCACCAACCTAAGAATCCTATTTATCTCCCAAGATGTAAGTAGCATCAGGGCAATGGCTGTAGCCTCTTCCAAATTGGAGGCCTCTGCCTTCTGCTTACCCGCTACGAACGACCTCACAGCGGCCCTACGCAGTGAATCTTGGTACTGTCTACGAAAGGTTATCTCGGCGGCTATTCTCTCTTCCTCTACGTCCATGTGCCAGAGGTCTAATGCTGCCAATAATTCCTCTTCGTAGTTGTCTTTAGTCCACAGATAAAGGTCTTCTCCCCACAGATTAGATGGGGGTCTACGGGCATACGTCACGATACTTTCCTCGAAGTCTTCCCACTCCGAGAGATGTATACCACCCCGTAAGTCGGCTTTAGTTATCAGTTCCTTTATGTTGGATTTGATTAGTCGCCTCGCACCAGACTTGAAATGTTCGGCCTGCTTAGGAACTCCCAACGTGGGAAACACCCCCCAATCCACAGCAGTATCGTAACCCCGGTCCTCCCCAAGGCTCTGTACAAGATAGTACAGTGCGCGGGCGCGGTGTTCATCTGCCGCTGCCTGGGTCTCCTCGTCCTCTGGCTTGGGTACTACCCACCTAAAATGATACCCTTCAGGCAGTAACCAGTTCTCGACGGCTTCCTGGGTCACCTTCCTCAACTTACGTTGGCCCTGTTGCTGTGAAGTCCTCTCCTGGCTCTCAGCTCCCGCTTTGGTGCTAACTTTGGTAATAATAGAAATGTCCAGAATAGACATCTCAAAAGCTGCAGCAACGAGACTGGCGTACCAATGGTTTGTTATCTCGAATGCCATGTCCGTCGGTGGTCTGGTAAGTTTAATGTGCTGTGCCTGCTTGAGATCTACTCCATAGATAACGGCAATGTCTCGCAGTTTCCCACCAGATATGGCATAGTCCCAAGCCTCCTTGAAGGCATCTACTTCCTCGGTAGTAGCCCCAGGAAGTGACAAGACACCCGCCGGGAATGGATCCGATAGTAAGTCAAAATTCCAGTCGTCAGATGCCGCGAGAATCGTGATATACTGGTAAGCCAGTGATATAGGTGTCCTGTTCTGCTTGGTCGACCCTATTTCTGTATAGGGATGCCAAAGCACGTGGGCCATCTCGTTGGCCCTAAAGTCCACTACGTGTGTACTCTTATACACCTGGAGCCAAGGGTACTCCCTACTATCAGTAGGTCGTATCGTCGCACTGTCTACGTTGTACAAGGCCACGGGTATATCGTCTGGCGACAGCACGATCTCGAAGTGACCACCTTGAAGGGTAGTGAGAATGTCGTCGCTCAAACGACCAAAGAATGGCCCCGCACCTTCCCCATCGTTTGCCTGATTCAACAGCATCGTGTAGTAAGTCGTGGTAGCATCCGTACCACCATGAGAATCGACAATTTCCCAGGACAAGCCTACTATCGCCTGGTCTATAATAGTGCCTTTGCATATAGCAGGTATACCCTCGTTAGAGAGCCGCCTCATCTGGGCAGACGATAAGGCTCCAATACGTGTATAAGCATGTTGGCGTCTCGACACCAAAGGACTCTGGAGTACTGCTACCTGTTTTGAAACGTGAGTTTGAATATCTGGCATATACCCCCAAAACAAAAACCGTCTACAGGATTTCTACAATCCCATAGACGGGCGCAAAACGTCCTTCAGGCCAAAGCCTGCGCTATATTATGTGGCTAAAAATCAATCAGACTCCCTCTTCTTCCTCAACAATAACTTTACATAACATTATACCACAGTCTGTTCAAATAGTCAAACCTGGGAAAAACACACCTCCTCCACACCCCTTACAGTTATCGGGAGGTATGGTGCCACTAGACATTGAGCCACAGTATGCGCACTCCCAACGTGTGGCCTCCCACTTGGCTTCACTTCCCATGATAAGGGGCTCAGATACGATAGGCGGGTGCCCACTAGACATACAGGACGCATTCTCCAAGCTAAAACGTACCTCTAGCCCACTCTCTACCCTACTCACTCGCATATCCCAACTCCTTCTCAATCCAGTTCCGCGTATCAGGATGCAACTGCATTTTATCATGATGCTCGATGTACCACTGGGCTGTATTATCCTTACCAGTCATTGCCTTTCCAGCCCCACGCCAGTCAGCCAACATCTCACGCCGATACATATCTGGCATAGCTAGCACCTTGGTCCCTCCATCGTCTTCCAGCAGAAGCCACCACTGCCAATGATGCTTGTTCCGCTTCTGGTGCAGTAGCCAAGCAAAATCAAACTGACGAGACACATCCTCCTTCGTGAGACCCATATAGATGATGATAAACTTTATCTCCTGAAACACAGGATATTCACCGTAGAAATACCGGGCATACGGCAACCACTCGCTCAACCTGAACTTACTACAGTCATGGGCAATTCCTAAAAACGGTATACCCAGTTTACAGCACTCTAGAAATACATACCACTTGTGACGAAGCACGTAATATAGATAGTGCATGTGAATATTCATAATTGTCACTGCTCACTTCCCAATACTCGCACTGTAACCTCTACTCGTTTGCCCTCGAATAAAGCCAGCAATGGTACTGTCAACAGTGTATTACCATCGTCGTCCGAAATGTTGCCATTGACTACATTACCAATAGCATGCAGATCGGCACACGAATCCGTTGTACCTATCCCAATGGGCCAGCCTGCTATTGCCGATGTTTCATCGGATCCCAACATAAACCTGGCCTTGCCCATATCAAATCTCGACTCCTCAGGTTCTTCTGATTTCATTTCAATTTCCTCCGTTCTTTTTATGATCATTGCGGCTGATACTCCCACCGCTTGCGGCGGGGAATATTCACTCCAACTCCACTTCCCGCTCTACATACTCTATCAACGGAGACTGGTCATTCGGCCTACCCCAGTTCGCCGGTAGTTGTGGGGGTAGTTGATAGGGCTGTGCAAAAGGCGCAGCCATAGTAGAAGGAACTTTAACATTGTACGATGTTCTGGTGTTACCCATGAGGGCTACAGTAGTTCGAAGCAGTTCTCGTTCCCTCCTATCGTCCTCCGAATCCTCTCTGCTTCTCAACCTACTGTAAGTATAGACAAACAACGACATCACACTAATGGAAACTACCATGACGAGCAGTGTGTACATGCCACCCAAAACCAGCCACATATCTTCTGGGCGGAGCCTCTCTTTGATCTCTAAGGCCGCAGTTATAGAGAACGGGGCACACACGAACATGCCCAGTGCAATGACAGCTATCGCCAATAGCCTCGTTACTCTATTCTTACGCATTCTCTTTTCTACTCAGCACATATCCTGACTCGCCCAGTTTATCCATAATGGGAACAGCCCAGTTGTCCCTCAAACGTTGTGCGCGGGGTTGCCCCATGCCCAATAGCCGTTTTAGGGCCATTATACCGTTACCCGCCATAGCCGCTGCTATTTCACTTGGTGTAAAATTACTCTGCACCCCACCATTACCACCATCAGTGAGCATACTCGCCAGATCTATGCTCTCGAACTCCGAGGGCGGAGGTGGGCTGTCCATCTTGGGCAGTCTATCCAAAGCCGTGTCTTTTACATAAGCAATTTGAAGCCTATTGACAGACCCCGCCACTACCCCTATCATATCTCCCGCCCCACATAGCTTGTGAGCCTCCGTGCCGCCCTGCCCCGCCGCTACTGTCGCCTCTGTAGTATCTCCCACGAGCCCAATTAGCCTAAGCCCCAAGTTAGCGACAGCCAACTTGTCAATGTACTTGCGGTCAGGTCTCTGGGTAGCCAGTACCAGATGAATACCTCGCTCCCTGCCCAGTGCCGCTAGGCGACCCAGAGCAGCCGCCACAGTCTTCATATCTACTCTCATCAATTCGATCAACTCATCCACGAAGAACACGATGCTGGGGCTGTTTTCCCCATTCTCTAGTCTCTTAGATAGCTTCCACACGAGCCACTTTAATGCTTCATACCCCTGTTCTGGTGTAACCGCTATAGGCATTGCCAAGTGGGGCAACCTAGCAAAATTGGCAAGTCGCCCATTCTTTGGGTCCATGACGATAATGTTTAGATCTTTGGGTTCATTTTGTAGCGCCAACTGCCAAATCATGAGGCGCAGTGCCTCAGTCTTACCAGAACCCGTTCTACCTGCTACGAGTATGGGAGCAATGTTATGCCCATTCAACTTGCAACTGACTGGCCTCATCAAAGATGTGTTACCCAAAGTTATCCACAAACCACCCTTTAACTTCAATGTCTCTGCATCGACATTCGTCCACAAGGTTCGAGGGAGGGGAGCCTCAACTATCACGTCCCCAAAGTTTCGCACCACCCTACAATTCTCGACACCTAAGCTCAACGCCAGCTGCCCGCCCAACTTGAGCACGTCAGACAAGTCAGCGGGTCTAGCCAACTTGACCATGAACGTCAGTAGACGTGGGCAAGATACTACACGGATATATGGCCTACCAGACGGGGGCAAACCCTGAATGGCTATTCCATTATCACCAACGAGGGTCTTATAAATAGCCCTACCCCAACCCTCTGCTAGCCTTCTCCTTGTGACTTGTACTTCCACAGATCTTCTTCCTTTTCCTTCAGACTAGGGCAACCTTCGTTATGGCCCTCGGTCATTCTACCCCCACAATGCCCGCAATACCAATCCAGAGAGGTCCCACTCCACCCATCCCGTAACCAATTAACTCCTGCCGTCACCCTTATCCAGTTCCCCTCAACCCCTGCCTTCTTCAGCCGTTCCAGTTCCTCGCTCAATCGTACCAACTCATCTCGTACCTCAATGGTCGTTTCCATGTAACCTCCTCTGGTATTTAGAGCTCCTCGTTATCTGTGCTTCCATATCTACTTCCTTGCATTGGTCTACTGTGCAATATGTGAATCTCAACCCGTTGCTGGGCAAACTCTAATCCTACTTGCTTCAGTTCCCCACGCAACCACTCTATTAACATTCTCTCTGCTGTGCCTGGAGCATTTGTAGTGCTGCCCCGCTCTCGTGGTACTCCAGGAGGTTGACACCGGTCATCTCGAGCCTACACCATAGGCACAGGCCATCTTTTCCTATGGGATTGCGGTCGTCGCCAAGGAATGTGCATCTCGTGCAGTTCGTGCGGCCTCGTGCGTATTGCTCGGCTGCTGCCTGGCGTAGTACTTGACGGATGTAGTACCTGGGGCAGCGCATCTCTTTGGCAATGTGTGAGTCATCGAGTCCTTGGGCTTTCAGGTCAATAATCTTAGTCTTGTCAGTAGGGCCGTTTGGTGTCCACTTGATGCGTCTGCGGAGACTGGCCGGTAGGTATTTCCTAGCCAAAGTTGCCACACACGACTTGGAGAGTTCCATCTTCTGCGCCATTTGCGAGTATGACAACCCTTGTTTGCGCAGTTGTATCATCTGGATCTGTCTATCTTGTGTCATTGTGTATTTTCTCGGCTTGTGCCTGGGCTGTGAGGATGGCCATCCTCACGCTGTCATAATCTGCGATACTTTCGAGACATTCAGCACATTGCCAATCAGTCCCGCCGCATGTATCGCATGGTGTTCCATGTATCATGACCGGGACTGTATCCAGCGCGACTTTGTATGTAATTACCTGCTCCAGTTCCCTACGCAACTGCGCCACCTCTTCGCACCAAGCACAGATGGCTGTTCCACCATCAGCCTGAACGATACAGGAACGTGGATGGCCACACATCATTTTATCAACTTCTTTGTGTACCTCATAACAACCATCACGAAAAAGGATTTCAGTCATCTTCTCCCCTTCGCATAAAGAGTCGGCTAAGGTGTCACCGAACATCAACTCATCCAGTCCATACCACAGCACAAGCAAAATATCCAAACCACGATCCCTAACAGTGCACAAAAAATGAATCAAACGCTTCACGAGTAACCTCCCTTTACGTAAAGGCTTAATGGTCATCATCCAACCACCCATATCGCAGCACATGCCAAGCGTCATGCACACGATCTACAATAGTATTCCAAAGGTGTGCCAAGTTCCCTCTAAACCCACGTGAAACTGGTGCGCCACCGTAGTAACCATAAGACCCCGAAAGTAGGGAGACCGCTGCTAATGTAATATCATGTATCTCGTAACAATCGCGCAACTCTTTATCAGTAATATCCTTCGCCTTCAATACGGGCATCTCTTCATCTAGCAATCTTTCCATCAATTCTTCACTCATCAATTCTTCTTCCATCAGAAATCTCCTCCCCACTCTCCTAGCCCTACCTTACCACTCGCCACAATACCCACATCGGGTTTCTCTTCTGTTTTAGGGCCTGGGCACGCTTTCTTGTGTGCTATGACAGCCAGTATTGCATTTTTCTTTGACGTGTACAACTTCTTACCCATCCATGCGCAGTCTGGGCAAATGCCTTCCCATCCACCCTCCACTTCTTTAGCATATATATCCTGTTGTCCACGAGGAGCTGGGATCTGCCACTTAGGCTTTTTCTTCTTTCGCTCCACAGGCTTTCGCTTAGCAGAGTGTGTAGGAGGTAACACCTTATCCTCCTTTGGGGGGACGTACCAAGAAGGGGCTTCCTGCTGTGTCCCCCCCTCTGTTCCAATCAGCCCCACATCGTTGGCGGCCTTCCACATCCACTTGTCTCGCCTATCTTCCCACTCCCTGTATCGCTGATCGAAAGAACCTAGAAACAGGCCAAATTCCATCATACCAGAGTAGGCGTCTAACGCACCAACGAGAGCTAAAGCTACAGGAGCCCAAGTAACTACCACTACCGACCAACTAGCGTACATCCCCAAGAGAGCACCAAAGGCTAAGAGAAATGTGAGTGCCGTGGCCGCCAAGCTCGCCCCCAAAGCACTCCAGTCCCAAACATTTGCCTCACCAGCAACATTCTTCCTGTATACCTCCACCACAGTAGCAGGTGTGCCTATTTCTCCTCCTACCGCCAAGGCAATGGCTCCCACAATCACCAATTGAACACGATAAACGCTGGGCAGCAACTGTTCCCCCGTAAACGCTGCCCACACCGTAAACGAGTATGCAAGTATAGCAAAGGCACAGAAACCTGCAACCGATGCCATGATCGGGGCCAGTAGGCTCCAGCCTCGAATGCCCATTGCCCTCGGTGCGGCTATAGGGAAATTTTCTTCTCTAACCCCAGCCTGCTCTAAGTCACTCTGAAGACTTAGCCAAGTCCGTAGTATTTTCTGAATCCCCAAACTGCCCTCCCCGCTTTACGATTAGTGTATACAAGTCTTCAATGGTCTTGAGTAGTCGTCTAGGAAATGCACAATAGGTGTAGTACCATCCACAATTATTGCACTTTACCGTGGCTGCGTCACTGTCTACACTTATGGTCACCGTACCACAGTCGCAGGTCTTTTTCACGTTTGTTCCCCCAGTAGTACTGTCGTGCACTCTATCAGCATTTCCCTGATCAAGTCCCAGGTGACCTGACGATTGATGCTCATGCCACGGCCCAACCACTTGTACCAGGACACCTCGACGCTGCCCCACTTGAAGTTGTACTTCTGTGTGCTCTCTGGGTCCCAGTCATAGGCGTGAACCTCGAACGTGTCACATTCGAAATGCACGCCAGAGTTGGCGAAGGGATCATTCTCGGCGCTGTCACTGAGGAAGATGAGCACCCACCGGATAGCTTCTAGTGCGTCCTCTACGTACTCAGGGCACCGAAGCTGTTTGTATGGTTGTCCATACACAGCCTGTCCTAACTCTGGTTCGTACTCTCTCATCGTCTCCCCCTACGACTACCCCGTGATAGCGTGGTAGTCTTGACTCCATCTCCCCTTCCCCTCACTCCTCCTGTATAAAACGTCAGCATCAAAGCCTCTCCAGCATCGGGGCTACGCCCCAGTAGCAAACGCCTAACTTTCTTCTTAGGAGTAACCCCGATACCTCGACGACCTATCTCGTATTCGAAGACCAACAAATCTGCTTCTAATTCCTCATCTTCCGGTATGGCGGCATCCTTATTAGAGAACCATTCCCTAACAGCCCACCACAGTTGGTCCCTCAAACTCACAAACTGAAATTCCTCCGTTTCACGGGTAGGGCTCCAGGATACCTTGACCCCCTTAGCCCCATTTACCCCCTGATCCCGCATACCTGGCGCTACGCCTGCACCGACACCTATAGCATCTACGTTGACATTGTGTATTCCGAACTTCCTGGAAAGTCTGCAAGCCTTATCTATAGTACCGGGAATTTCTAACCCCTGCCAACGTTCGACGGGAGCCAAAAAACTACCGTACCTAACGGCAAAGGTATTTGTATCCTGCCCCATTTCTGCTACGTCTAAACCCGCCACGGGCTCGGGCAGGTCTGCCGGAATTGCAAATCCCTCCATACGCGCTTGAGACACAAGTATCTTATATGTGGTCTTGGCACGCTGTATCCACGACAATGGCACTAATGCCGCCTCTGCCTCCCACGGGAACTGTCCTAATACTTTGTAGCAGAATATAGGATTTACGACTACCCTACTCTCCCCCGTCCACGGAACCTCGAAGATTAACTGGTCACTTCCCACATCTGCGGGTGTTATAGACCTAGTCCACTTATTTATTCGAGTTTCTGTGACGGTGCGCCCAACCATCCCAGGGTACAAATTCTGCCCAGTTACTACGTTCGGGTGATCAAATGCCGATATGGTGATCGTGTTGAAGGCAGGATCGCGTGTAGCATTATAGTCAACCCCACTGGGGGCCAGAGGATTAAAAAGCAAAAGCAACCGTGTCTGTTCCCCCGTCAAACAATTGTCGATGGCCTCCATTATCTCCGGCGGGACCCCGTGAGCCTCGTCCACTATGGCAAATGTACCGCCCCGTCCGTGGTGGCCGTGGAATTTGGATATGCGTTCCTCACGCGAGCCAGACGAGGGTTGGGTAAAACCCTTAATCCACCACCCCTCATCTACCACAAGTTCCATAGTCTTAGGCTCTCCACCCACTACAGAAACCCCCCGTCTCAGACAGTCTTTTTGCAACAGCCTAATTTCCCCAAACAGCAAGTCCTTAATCTGCCGTTCGGGTGGGGCGGCAGTTACAATTATCTTACAGTGAGGAAAGCAGTTGAGTAACCACAACGCCACGCATGCCGCACCGAAGGTTTTACCCGTCGATGGCGCTGCGGATACTGCCGTATTCGTATTATCCTTGACAGATTGTAAAAGTTGCTCCTGCCCCGACCATAAGTCTACTCCTAACACGTTTTTGGTGAAACCCAGAGGGTCGTGAGCGTACCGCTCCTGAAATGGGGTATAGAACCCTTCCAGCCCATCCGCTAAATTCATTAAGATTTTTTGATATAAGCCTGTCATAAGTCTAAAAACTGAGGATACTCAACCTGCTCCAATATCTCTGAGATGAAAATTTCCCACTCTTCCAACTTATGGTTCTTCCTCTGGCGAATTATATTTCTCAGTGCAGAGTAGTTCATACACAGAACGCGGGTGTAGAGATATGCACCTGGGATATGGGCTATGACTTTCCTGAAATCTTTGCCCTCGATATACCAATTGAGCAGATTAAGCATACTATCGTCTATACACCCCCCAAAGTCGTCTTGCACGAGTGGGCGTGACATTATCTTGTTCATGGTAGACGTGGACCCGAAATCAGGCCAATCTACTCCCACATTGTAGGTCTGAAAATGCTTCCAGAAATACCAAGGGGCAGTCATACTGACCCACAACTTCATCTGTCTGAGGAATTTGCAGTGGGGTTCTCCAAGTTTCACCAACTTGAGTGCAACGTCGTGCATGTTTTCCACAGGTTGAAGATAGCTCAGGCTTATACTAATCATGGCCCATTTGTACCCTGCTTCTTCCAGTACCGTGACCTGCATGGATTGAGGGACTGTCATCTTTGGCTTTCTCCTTCCTTCACTTTACATAATAAGTATACCATGGATTTTCAGTAAGTCAAATTTTTACACAGTCGGCAACATAATTGCCTGCTGACATTGGTACTTCCCCGCTCTATCGGCATAAGTCACCTCACACCGCTCGTCTGCTCTAATGAATATTATTTGGGCAATGCCCTCATTAGCGTAGATTTTAGCGGGTAGCGGGGCCGTGTTGCTTATCTCCAGCGTCACGAACCCCTCCCACCCAGGCTCCAGGGGAGTCGTGTTCACTATAATCCCGCATCGAGCATAGGTCGACTTGCCCAAGCATATACACAGCACGTCTGAGGGCACTTTTATGTATTCTACTGAACGTGCCAGTATGAAAGAGTTGGGGGGAATAACACATATATCACCCTCATGATCTACCATTGCACCTGTATCAAAGTGTTTGGGGTCTATTATGTTAGCTTCACCCAGACCGGGGGTAAATACCTTAAACTCGTTGGCTACACGGATATCGTACCCATAAGAAGATAGCCCATAAGATATCTTCCCATTTCCTATCTGTGTCAGCACAAACGGGCAAATCATTTGGGTGAGTACAGACATTGAACGAATCCAATTATCAGACATCAATCCCATTTACTTTTCCTCCTGTTCTTCCAGTACATCTTTCCTTTTCACTTCTTCTTCTACAACATAACCACAAACAGTGCATCGCCAAGCAACCTTTCCTGATCTAAGGCATTGGTTGAAGATGCGCTTACCACTGCTGTAGCGACCATCCTGGAACTCACTAACACAACCGCATTTCATAATTTTTGTAGGCATTTGTCACTCCTTTCTCGATATACCTAAAACCCCACAGGAACGTTTCTAAACGACTTTACGATTCACACGTATCAAAGTACCTAATTCACCCCAAAACCTGTTAGAGATGGTCTGGGTGGACTGGGGGTGAAACTAGACGCACCCTAACCCCTCAAAACAGTGGATATGGCTCATTATCTATCCTCGCTTGGGCCAGTTTAACGTACTTCTCTGAAATATCGAAGCCCAAAAATTTTCTACCTAACAACTTAGCCATCTTGCAGGTTGTGCCACTGCCACACATTGGATCGAAAACTATGTCGCCTTTGTTGGACCATGATTTGATGTGGTCAGCGGCCAAGGCTTCAGGGAATATGGCGGGATGGGAGTGCTTACACACATCCCGCCCAGTATAACCAGTCCAGTAAGCCCATAAGTTGGTTCTAGCCTTTTGCCCAGAAGATGTATCAACATACTTTCTGGTTTTTGTGCCATCTACATTCGCAAATGATGTTGCTTTCCTACTACTAGATACTGAAGAGAAAGCCTTTCGTTCAATCAAGGTATTGAAGGTTCTTGGTCTACCTTTAGTAAGAATAAACATATACTCCACAACACCTGCATAGCGTCTAAGTGTCGGGTACGCTGGTGCATAGTTCTTCTTGTGGTAGAACATTGTATCAAGCAAGTTAAACCCACAAACATCTACAAAGTAAATAGATTGCCTAAAGCCAGATAGGCTTTCACAGAAATCTTTTGTTTCATCAGCTACTACCCACACCACCACCCCTCCCACCTTAGTAATTCTATACAACTGCTGGGCAATACTTTCGAAGTCAAATACATAGCCTTCATAGTCTCGGAGGTTATCGTAGGGTGGGCTAGTAACAGTTAAATCTATACAGTCGTCTGGTAGTTGTTCCATGAGAACAGCACAATCCCCACAATGGATACAGTCCAGTGCGTAGTGACCCAGAGTACCTTTACGTAAAGGGGACAAGTCTACCATCACTCCAACTCCGGGACCAATAGCAGTCCCTCCATCCAAGGAACTAGAACAACCTTCATACCTGCAAACGATACAGGAGGCCGTCTGTAATCGTGTGGGAAAGAAATCTGCATTAAGGCTTCCGTTGCACATCCCAACTCTACCATCTTATCGTGACCCAACAAAAGATATTTAGGTCTATAGTGATGGACTAGATCAATGGCATTAGACGTGTCCAGCACCTGCTTCACAATGTCGTCGAAGTTCACATCTATGGTCTTTGCCGTGTAGCCTACCTCATAGTGCTCACACCCCAACTTCTTTAATACCCAGAAACACAACTTCTGCAAACATCTAGCCCTCCTGTTCGCATTATACGAATACACAGAAGACACGGGGAAACTACACTCCTCGGCAATGGGGACCAGCATTTTTACAGGTAACATAAATCTCCTTTCAAATCCATTTCCATGGTGGCGTCCTTGGCTTGCCCTTCGTAATCCTAGTTCTTATCTTACGTCCAATCTTCTTGTTCCCTATTAACTCTAAGGCATCCCGCAATATCCCGGCGCGCTCCTCTGTGGTCTCAAAGACCAAAAAGGCATCGTCAAGTCTGTCGGGGTGTATGACAGATCCCACCAGGTTATCGCCAAACTTTGAACTGAACAGTAACATGGCAGGATTACCGAGAGGTGGCAATGGCTTTAGCATAGTAAGATCTGGTATGTTCGCCCACAAATATTCCACGATTCTCCTTTCAGATACCCATAGTTTATGTCGTTCTAGAGACACAGACTACCCGTGGCCGCTCATTCAAGAGTGACCAGCCGATGAGAGTTCCCTGAACATTCTTAATGTCACCCATACCCAAGGAGGCGAGCAATTTAGCTGTAGCCTCATCCGATATCTCTTTTATTGGATCAGCGAGTATGACCGCTGAACCTATATCCGTTTCGACCAGGTAAATACCCAAAGTCATTTTACTCCCTCCCCATGCTATCGTCTGCCCTACCCGCTACGACACAACAACTCCACACGACCAAGATAACTATGATAACCACTACGATACCCACGATCACGATAACTGTCTTCATATCATCACCTCGCACAATCCTGTACACACTGCTGATACCACAGTGAACCATCTTCCCAATATGTATCGCAATAACTTATACACTCAGCCACAGGGTCGTTATCGCAGGCTATTGGAGCGAGTAACATCAACACCAGAGACAACAGCAACAAAATCTTTCTCATTTCTCTTTCTCCTTAGTGATAGCATATAGTTACATTGTCAGGCAAACCCACCAACAACGGTTTGACGGCCTCACGGCCCAGATGTCCATACCCTATTCCGGGGTAGTTCATCCTGATAGATACATCGGGATGATTCCTACAATACTCCCTCAAAGCTACCACAGACCGCCTGATAAGTTCTAGGTGTGCATTATCTCGAAAATGCGCCTTAACCTGGAAGATACCAAATCCGACTTTATTCTCGTCAGGGCATGGGGGGCGTATCACCTGAAAATAATAGCCCACACCAGAATAGCCATCCATATCCTCCATTTCACACTCCATATCGTAAGCACCCATCGCCATATCACCATACGGGGCAGGGTACGACCAGACAGAGCGGGTGGCCTCCCTAATCACATCTGCACACTCCTTAGCTATCCTAGGGTAGCGCTGTTTGGCCTGCAATGCGGCCCCACGGCCCATAACCAACAAACCACGATGAGTGATGGTGGCATTGGTCGTCACCACGATCATACCTGGATGCTCCCACAATTCCTCTCGGACTATATTTGGCATTTCTTCTTCTCCTCGTGCTTCTGCAAACTGACTGCGATGACGGTACTGATCACGAACGAAGAATCGTAGATGACGGGGTAGCCAATGACCAGATGGCTGTCACTAATGTCAGGGTTGCAATAACTGAATGCCATTATATACTTATCTGGGTCAAGTATGCCAGCCCAGGATGTGCCAATGTACTCGACGTTATCTGAAGGACTTGCTTCTTCCACTGCGTGAGAGGAGCAGACAAGCAAAATCGTTCTACCTGGGAAGCAATCGCCCAATGACGTTATAAACTCCTCACTCGTCTTGGTTCCCATTTTGCCCCACGTTTTTGGTAGCCCAGTCTCGTATCCCAATGCGAGTCGCATCGTAGATATGGCCCGAGCCGAGCAGTTCTTGTCACTCGATTGTGCGATTTGCATTATTTCCCCTTTACGTAAAGGCTAATATGCTGTTACCAGCAAACAACATAACTCCTCGAACGGCATTTCTGTCACAGTACCATCACGGTGCACAACAGACAATGACTTACCATCTATCGTGCGGTTTACACAGTGTACAGATTCACCGAGAATTTCTCTGCCGTTAGTCTGGATAATAGTAACTGTGACGGAGCCAGACAGCGTATTGCGGATACGTGTAAGACACATTCTTGCACTCCGAGACATATCTCTTAACTTCGCATTCAGCAATTATCTCATGATTTCCTCCTTAAGCCAGTGACAGGAATCGAACCTGTGAGAACTCGATTACAAAACGAGTGCCTTGCCACTAGGCTACACTGGCGCATATTGTGGCGTAAGCCCTTTTGCTTTCTTTTGTCGCTTAACAGGTTATCCTCCATTGAGGGAATGATACCTACTTGCTCGTTATTACTGTGAGAAACTAAGCGCACTTTTAGGTTCTTATTGTTAAATTGTGCGTAGCACCTCTTATTTATAAAAGAAGCATGGGTATACTCTGTAGTTATACTTTGGTATAGTGTACACCCAGGCGTGTAATGGTTACTACAATTCGTTACAATGGTCGTACATATCATAGGAATTTTACCTTCTCGGGGGGAATATCACACCACCAGGGAATTTCATGTAATATCCCTATTCTAACCAGTTCCTCATAGTCAATACTGTACCAAATTGTTCTATCGTAGGTCAATTTATTATAGTTCGCTATCAACAAAAGTGGCCCACGTTCTATCCTGGTATCCTTTCCACTCTTGGGACTAAAGGGCTCTCGTAATTTTGCAAACTCTTTTTGTATGTAGTTGTGTTGCCAAAATGGGAAGGTGGTCTTTCTCCAGTTAGCAATAGAGTTATATGACCAATATCTGCCATCAATGAAGTTTCTTCCGTTTGTATGGTTGTTTTTGAGCCAGAAATGTATTTGCTGCACTACTATGGCTTCGTGGAGACCTATTAGTACGGCTAGGGTAGGAATAACCCTAAGAGTATCCTCATCTAAGAGCAAAGAATCGCTCCTGGTCTTACGTTCCCTTTTCTCACGCATCTCTTCCTTCGCCGACCCTATAGGAACCGCTACGTGCCCATCCTTTTCCCAATCTCTAGGCTTTTCTGGTGGTACTATATCTCCTATCGGTGTGTACACTATGCAACCCCCTACTCCCGCCATCGGGAAACCATATCAATCCTTCTTCTCTTCCTCCTCCCCCCTCTCCACTCTCTCCAACTCAACCGTAATGATCCTATCGAGGATAGCCACCATCCGTTCTCCCGTGATAGCATAGATCATACGGAGTTTCTTGACTGTCTTTCGCCAAATTCTCATCGAGGTATAGTTTCTCATAGTGTATATATTATACCACGGTTACTAGATAAGTCAAGTGGCGGTCTAGCCCCATTGTCATAAGACAGAGGTCCCCTCCAACGCGAGCTAGGCCAGCCACATTTATTTCTCGTGCTCATCGTAGAAGTTAGGATACTTGTCGTCGAACTCTTCCTTACGGGCCAGTACCCTCAAGGCCGTCTCGACCACGGCAGTTCTGCTGATACCATATAGGCCCTGAAACTTGAGGAGAATCTCTTGGGCTTCCGGGCTCATCCTGATAGACATAGTTTGACTCTTCATACTTTACCTCCTAAATCATTATCCCTCTTATCGTACTCTAACATTATGTAAATTGCTCGATCTAGTAGTTCACCAATTGCCCATCCTTCGCCATCCGACTGCTTTAGTCTCCTGACGTGTTTTCGCAATTCGTCTACGTCGAGACCTCGGATAGACTCTAGTATGTATGCCAGGTCTTGCAAAAGTATTCTATGGGCGCACTGTACTTCGTAGGCTACGCTGTCCAGCAATTCAGTAATAGTTTCGATATGCTTATCCGTCGTTGCTTCGTACATTCTCCCACCTCTACTTATATTGTACCACAAAAAAGGATTAACACAAATACTACCACTCTGCCTGACCAGCAAACGGCTCAGGCCTGGGTGGATTGGTGAGCTGCTCGAGAGCCACCTTGCCAATACTCGTGATCCTATAGTACAGACCGTTTTGCTCTATCTGCACGTGTCGCTTGAGAGAGTTGAGTATTATTGTGAGTAATCCCTCACTCAAACAGAACTGGCCCCTGAGTTGCGACCAGCTTGCTACTCCCTTGATAGTGATGTAGTTTAGAATCTTAGCCTCGTCGGGTGTCATTTTTACCTCCATCTATTGAGCACTTTGCTTCCCCAGCCTCTCGGAGCGCCTGCCACACAGCCATTACATTCTCTGGTAGCCGCTCAGCCATTACCCTGTCAGGATTGACAGGATCTATGAGATGTGCTAGTTCGTGTGCAATGACCGGCACCCAGCCCATGCGGTAGCTGGGCTCAATTACTTTATCGTCACCGTAAAACAATGTGAGCTTTATGGGTCGCTGAAACAAAACACGGGCCGCAACCGCAACACTGTCATTGCCACGCTCGCACTCGAAGACAATAGGCTCAGTGATGTCGTCGAAGTATTGGTTGTGCACACTCTCGGCCAACGCCACTATTTCCCACTCATTCTTCTTCATCTTTTCTCCTAGGGATCCTACACAGAAACAAGCCATTCTTGACCTCGAGAACGATCTGCTCTGCGTCTACACCCTCTGGCAAGACAAACTCCTCGCTATAATCTGCTGCCGCTACAGCCAGTTTGCCATCCTTCACGCTGTAGGTGAAGTCCTCCTCACTGTAACCAGGGCAGGTTCCTGTGATGACAATCTCGTGCTCTTCATCGAACATATCTAGCACCGGTGCTGGTAGTGGGCGCTCTCTTGCTGCAGGTTTGGGTTTGGCCGGGTACGACTTTACTCCCCAGGTATCTTCCTTTGGGGCACCATGGCCTCGTTTCTCTGCCCACTGCGCCACTGAGCCTGTGAAGCCACCCTGCGTGACTACCGGCTGCCCAGCGTTCTCCAGGGCCTGGCCAAGAACGCCCTCCAGGTTCCCCAGGCCGTTTAGTAGGCCGCCGAGCAGCCCGCTGGTCTTCACCTGAGTACTCACTACTGGTATCTCCTTTTCGTCCTGTTCTGTTTCCTTTTTGTCAATCACTGTTAGCCTCCGTTCACATTAGCTCGGTGTACTTCAACTTGCACGATCTCTGATATACTCATTACATATTCCTCCTACTATACATTGTACCACAACCTTATGATAAGTCAAACGTCTCCGGTGAACTGTGGTCCTACATACCTGTGACTTTACTTTTAAGTATACCATCGAGGGAGTGAGTACGTATTGGATGGAGGTAAAACAGCCCTATCCCATACTCACGGTACGTGGTGAGTTTTGAACGATGCGCCCGCTTGCATCGACGTGATGGCCGCAGACACGACAACGTGGCCTCGATGTTTCCCTTGGCAAATTTGTCAAGTCTATATCTCTCTCTCTATTGCCTCTAGCACCTTATCGGCCCGGTTCCTGTCGCCATCTCTTTCCCAGTTCGGCAAATCATGGTAATCGGTGTTCATTTGCATCATCCAGCTGGACACAGAATTGGCAGGGATTGTAACTGTGCCATGGGCTTCATTGAAGTCACTTATGGTGAAGAGATGCCTCATCCAACTCGACCATATCTCGTGTTGGACATCTGCTAGTATATCCAGCATTTCATCGCTGAGCAGCTCCATTAGATCTTCTCCTCCATCTTGTACCATTCCATGCACTTAAAGTGGGTCAACAACGCCCATACCCACCTTTATAGTAACTCTATCGCCAACCCTTCCTATTAACTGCCCCCCCCACACTACATAGGCGGTTCTGGCAAAGGCATCCAATGAGTAATATTCCCATCTTCAACCATGAGATTCTGCCAGCCTCCCAACCACCAATCCATTCCTGCTGGGCCGTCTGGTACGTACGCCTGCAATTGGATTAGTCGTCTTTCAGGCCAATACGTCAAGACATCTTGCCTGTCTTCTGGCATCTTTTCCTCGATTGAAATCCACTTTTGCATTTGTTTCCTTTCCTCTCTCACAGCAGCCGCACCTGCACCGCGTAGGCTTCATCAGGATCATCTATCTGGTATTTCAACATTGCATGGCCAGTATCTATTCGTTTGCGCAATTCCTCGCAATCATTGATACCAATTTTCTCGGCACCTATTGGACACACGGGAAATGGGTGCTCATGATTTCTACATTCTTTTGGCCTGCAATCGTAGATGGAACAGAAGTAGAAGTTGCCATGCCGAATCAGTTTCTGGCACGGTGAACCAAAAGGCGACATCCGTAGACAACAATCTCCACAATGTAGACAGACCAACGGCAAATCCCTCTTTCTTATAGCAACCACACCTGCATCAACGACCAACTGGTGGCCCTGGCAATGACATCCAGTGACTAATCCACCACCATGCCTTGCCAACTTCAATAATCCCACACCACCCGAGGCCCTCCATGGGTCTGAAGCGACCACTCTGAATAATCCAAGACCCCTCGTCAAGCGGTGTGGCCCCTATCACGTACTCGCCCTCTCCTGGCAACCCCTCATCAACCGAGATCCATTCATTCTTGTCCATAGTTTCCTATACCTTTATCTCCTCCTCATACAGGTTCAACTCGTGACATTATCTACTTCCTACACTACAATTGTACCACAAGTTTTCGATAAGTCAAATACTCTCTGCCACATTATCTCGAATACCCCGACTTTACATAACGTAAACTTAACTTTTATATATAGTACCCAATAAGGAGTACCCCCATAAAATTATACAGGTAAGCACCACGAGGGGAAGTACCCACAGGGTATAGGGTGGACTTAGACCACTCCTAGGGGGGTGGGAGACCAAGAATAGGTAAGGATGCATGTTTAAGCAAGGGGTGAAAGCGAGGTGGTGGGGTGTGGGGGGACCCAGGAAGATTGGGGGAAATTGAGGGGAAGCGAGGGAATTGAGGGGTTGGTGGGGAATGCATGGCTGTTTTACGTGGGGGGCAAAGGGGTGAAAGCCAAAGTGGTGGGGAGGAAGGGTATGGGGGAGGTTGGGGAAGGGTGACTTGTATATGTTAGGGGTCCCCTTTTTCGAGTACCCCTAACCTTCCCCAGTTGGTACACCACACAGTTTTACTTTACATAACACATATAGTGGGTAGTTGTTCAAACCTAATACTAACCTAAACTGGGGTCAGTTTACAACAGAACCTTACAAGAAGAGGGTGAGGCTGTAAGGCTTTGTTGTACGGTTGGGGAGAAGTTTGGGAGGGGTAGGGCTCAGGTTGTCCATTGTCCCCAGCCCCTGGTTAGCCCCACCTACATGGGGTACTTGTATAAAGTATAAAGTATAAAGTATATTGTATAAAGTATAATGTATAAGGCGTACACCTCCCACCCATGGTACGGTAATACATATTGTGTACACCCTGTACACTATACACAGTTATGTACAATACACACCTGACCCCACCGTTCGGTAACACTATTTGGTATTACCTTTTGGTAACACCGCCCAGTACTACCGTTCATACACACTAGGGGTAACACCCTCCATACACACTGTTCGTACACACTACCCATACATACCCTTACCCATACCCTACCTGCCCACCCATGCCCCTGTACCCCTCCCGTTATGTAAAGTCGTGGGGTATTGTATATTGTATAAAGTATATTGTATAAAGTCGGTAAATTACAGAATGGTATTTTAAAAAGGGTAGTTTACCCCCATATATGGGGGTAGGTGACCCTTGTACCCCTATATATAGGGGTCAAACGGTAAAAACTCGTTTTAAGGTACTATACCACACCTAATACCACAACGGGGTACTAGTAGGGTCCCGTTATGTTAAGTACTACTGGTTCGACCAGGTTAACCTTACCGTTATGTAAAGTTATATACCCTACCTGGTACTTGTCTTTTGTGGTGGGGTTCTGTGGGTAGTGGTAGGGGTACACTGGTAGGGTATAGTTTGTTTTACATAATGTTTTAAGGTACGTTATGTAAACTACGTACAGAAACTTGTACAAAAACGTTGCTGGTTTGGGCACTTTTCTACACATTACCCCTATATATGGGGGTTCAAGCCCCCTGGACCCCCATATATAGGGTTTCTAATCTTAACGTCAAGCCCCCACTTTATTGTAAACTAAACATACCCAAATACAAAAACTTTTCACGTATTCTAACCTTCTCCTAACCTTCTCCCCGTTATGTAAAGTCGTTGGTTAGAATTTGGTTAGAATTGGCGGCTTAGGTTAGAATTTGGGTGGTTTAGGTTAGAATTGCTTTACATAACTACTTTACATAAATACCTTAAAAGTTTTTTTGGTTATGGTTTTCTAACCGTTTTTCATGGTACAATACAGTTAGGTTAAAAGTTAAAAACTAAAAACGGGACGGGGAGCCCGAAACCACACCCACAACGAGCACCAACCCCGAACCTTAACAAACCAATACCAAGTTTTACCTACAACTGGAGACCGCTATGGTCGGTAGGATACGGTAACACACCCACCCACACACTCAACATAACTTGAACCACAAACCAGGGTACACAAGTACTACCGTAAACCCCTAGTAATAGGTATAGTACCCCACACACATACCGTTACAATAGGCTCCCTGGTAGTGGTAGGTAAAACGAGGTAAAGGCACAAACGGTAAACAGGTTACACAAGTACTACCCTACCCTACAGGTAAGGTTAGTTTGTACAGGTTAAGTAAACTACCCCAACGGGTCTGGGTCGTTGGGGTAAAGTACTACGGGTCATACTACGAACTGAGCACTGGTAAGTAGGTTACTGTATTTATGTAAACAGGTTACTATACACACTATACCTCATGGTATATGGTACAATGTAATACACACCATGAGGTACAGTACAAGGTGGTCAATACTTAACATAACGGTGGGTACACGACCCCGTTATGTAAAGTAGTTTGACTTACTTATGTAAAGTACGTTTTACCATGTAGAAATCGTGGGTAGGGTAGTGGTAACATACCACTACCACTGCCCCCTTAGTGTACAAGTGTAAAATTTGTATGTTAAGGGGACGGTAGCACCTTTATTTATTGTAAGTGTAAAGTGTAAAAAAGGAGAATAAAATGACGAAAAATGATGAAACATTGAAGATGAACGTGTCCGACATATACACAATCCAGAACAAGTTAGTTACCGCCCACGACGTGTTGTGTGGTTGCAACGGAGATTTGTCAAAAGTCGCCGCCGCCATGCAGTTGGTGATGGACGTGTACGGTATAATCGACGACGAGATGGTTCGCGTCGCCGCCACCACGCCGTAGGGGCGAAACACAAAGCAGAAGTTATGGGTGGGGCAATGCTTATGTTACCATTGCCCCCGCCCCGTTAGTATACAAGTGTAAAGCTTGTGCACTAACGGGACGGTTGAACTTTATTGCAAGTGTAATTACACTGGGAGGTGTAAAGAAAATGAATAGGAACTTCAAGGATATAGTACGTTTCGTGGTGAAGAACGAGGTTGGGTCCACCAACCTGGAGGCTATGGTCGTAACGGCGTGCTTCGCCGTCGTTGCAATCATGGCCTGCTTGGCCATGGTTGGCCAGGCGGGGCTGTAGGGTACTAAATACCCAGCCTGTTCAGTATAGGAGATACTGAGCAGGTGGGTGCGTAGCACCACTATATTGCTAGCGTTAGTAAAGGAGTAGTAAAATGTTGAAGTGTGAAAAGGTCCTAAAAGAAGTGGAGAGTGTGACGATCACGGAAAATAGGTTCATAAGCGAGGCCCCCTGGACCTCACGGGCCATCAACGTGTGTCGAAAGGGCGAGACCTTCGTAGTGGTCACGCTGTGCGAGGTCGGCCCCTATGTGATAGTCGAAACAGACTTTCACTACATGATAGCTACTGGCTACGTGGCTGTGTTGGCCGTGGTAGCGCAGATTCTCAGGGAGTTGAAGTGCAGGGTTGTGCCCATTGATTGTGGGGATATGAGTCTGTATATGTCACTCCAGTATAGCTGGAGCGAAGAGCCCCTTCCGGATGAGGATGAACTGGTCCGTTGTATTTCGGAACGCGGCGGGGTCGAGGATCTGAGTCACTTCCTGATAGATTGTATGGTCTAAGTACTTGGCAAGGTGTAAAAGCCTTGCCACGTGCCCCGTGCCTTGTGACAGCACAGGGTAGGGGGCACGTCTATATTGCTAGTCTGTAGGGAGAAAATTATGTATTATCACATTAGCCCCGTAGCGGGGTTGACTGAGCTGGAGCCCAGGGTGCCACCCGACGCAGATTACGGCGAGCCATCGGGAGCGCGTGTGTGTGCAGCCCCGAGTGTAGGGCAGTGCCTCTCTAGCATCTACATTGATACAGATAAAGTAGTGACTCTGCACGTATATCAAATTTGTGCAGAGCCCGATGTAGACAACCGCAGCGTCTGCTCCGACAATGACAGCGGTGAGGTCTATGACGCTAGTGCGACAGGGGAAGTGTGGTACTTGAGCCCTGTGCATTGTACATGCATAGGCACTACACAATGGCTTCCGCATTTCCACTATCCCCGATTGACGGTCTGAACGGGACTTGGGAGTGGCATAGGGTAGGTATCACGTCACAGAGACATTTCGGGGCTAGGGTATGCTGCCCTGGCCCTCAATTGGATTGTATTGATTGAAGGACTCGGCAACGGCCTGGTGAACCGTTGCCCGGTCCCCACTATGCTTTACTTTACGTAAAGTGTAGCGGGGGCTGTATACTGGGCCAAAAAGCGAGACGGTCTCGGCCCGCAGGGCGGGTCCAGTCGACTGGGGTTCGACTCCCGTATGGCCCGTATTGTACCATTGTAAGTAGTGATAGACTAGAAAAGGAGAGTAATGTCAAACTATTATTGGATGTGTGAGTGTGGATGGGAAGCGAGGGACCATAGTGGCGAAACCTCGCCTGAAAACTGTCCTGTTTGCAGGGGTGTCGTTGACCTGGTCAGCGGTGACGATGCGTTAAGCCGTGCGTTGGCAGAAGAAAAGCCGACGCAGGACAACGACACTTGTGACTACTGCCCCGAAGCGGGGTACTGTCGAGGGGCAGTTCCTTGCCCCAGGGGTTACAAGTAGTCCAAATGGACACGACAACCTGAGGAGTTGTCGCTGGCCCTGAGCCAGCGCCCTGGTAGTGCCCAGGCCCCGACCCCATCAATCGTCAGTTGGTGGGGTTCGGCCTGTGAACTATTGAACGGTTCTCAGCCCTCTTAGGCTATGCCCCGCGACTCAGGGCGGTCACCCTGGGAAGAGCGGAGCCAGGATAACTGCTCTATTACGGGCAGCCTGGAAGCCACCTCGGGCCTGACCGGGCTCGAGGGGAAATCAGTGAAAACCTGGTAGAGGGCTGAGAGTCTTTCAATAGCCAAGTTGGGCTGAGAACCCAACCTGGTACGCTGCTCAGGCTCACCGCTGGAGGTAGCAGTGTAAGCTCCAAGTGGAGCAGGCGGGTGGGCAATTGAGTTGCTAAAAGTGTAAGATAAGGAGACAGGTGATAACAAAGAGACAATTGAGGCAGCTGTACTGTAGGGAAGCCCGAGGGGATCCCTACACTGACAAGGCCCTCAAGTATGCCGCGAGGGCAATCTACCACAAGGTAGTAGATCAGTGCACTTACACACAACGAGGGGAGCGGCACTGGGTGGGGGCATCCGATCCGACAATGAAGGCCATCCAGTCGGCCTTCCAAAAGTTCGTTGAGGAGTACGAAAGTGGTCCCGTAAGGTTTGCCACTTTCGATGCGGTGATATGGGCTGTCCACCACAATGGCGTGATGGCCGACAAGTTCATCTCAGATTGTCACACTGAAGATGAGGCGATTAACTTCCTTGACGAACTGAGCGGCATCAGGAGAGGATTATGAATACTACGGGACAGAGTTGGTGGGACAGGAAAAACAGACAAGGAGCCGTCGAGATCAATGGTTCTTGGTTTAGTGTACTTCCTGTCGAGATTGGGTACAATGAAGAAACGTGTCGCCCGAAAATTGGCTATGGGGTACGAGTAGCTAATGACTGGAACATGAGCAATAAGTTCTACCTGAAAGCACCGACGATCAAGAAATTGATTGTCAAGATTAAGAAGCACGAGTATCAATTAGTTCAATAGTTCACCTATGACAAAAGAATAGCCGGGCAGGTTGGCAGCCTGACCCGTAACCTGGGGCCTGACCCGCTACCAGGGCCGACCCGCCGTGAGGATGCGGGAGGAAAGCGGCTACAAGGTCACTAGACTATGAAGGGGGTGACAGTGAAGACAAGTTGGAGTATAGACTACCTGAATGCCAGGTATGGCAATTGGAATCATTGGCGCCGCGAGCAGCAAAAGAGGCTCGAAGCGCGAACCGGCGTGAAGTGGTCGACCTGGCACGCTCATGGTAAGGCGGTATTTGCGCCCTGCTGGACGAAGGAGACTCCAGAGTGCATAGACGATGTGGCTATGGAGAAGGTAATGGGTGTTTTAGACCATCGGGCCAGGGCGATGTATGCGGTGGTCTTCTTGCGCCTGGTCGAGGAAACTGGTCTGGCTCTGGCAGACGTGATAAGTGCTGCGAAGACTTTGTGTAAACAGAGTAGAGTCGTCGCAGTCAGTTGTCGGATGGGGCAGGCGATTGGAATTTATAGGTCGAAGAGATAGGGTAAGAACGGGGAGGGCCGATCCTGCCCCGGTTGCCTGGTGACGAGCCAGGGCACACGACCGGGGTTGGTGGAACTCTGAGCTATCAGTGCCCAGACCCAGGCCCCATGCCCACACGCTCAGGTGTGGGTGTGACCGAGACAAGTCATTCAAACCAGCAATACCTACCTCTTGCAGGGCGTCCAGCTTTGTGGACTTTACACATACGTAGGATGGCCTGCACCCGTAGGGGGACTCGGCCCGCTGGTGTGGGATGACAATTGTATTGCAAGCGTAGGACAGGAGGTGTGAGATGAAACTCGTAGACTATAGAGGCAACGTGGCTGCAACTATGGGCTGGGCCAGAGATTGGGCAGAGCCCGTGGACACGAAGACGTTGCGGGTGTCAGATATACCTGTGCAGGAGTACGCCAGGCACATCGGCCTGGAAATACGTGACATTCGTGGAGACGTGGGCATGATATGGCCCCTCGGTGCAGTTCGACCCATCAGGGTCGATATGAGTGAGTGGGAACAGATCACCATCTCCAGACCCGTCAAGAAGCCCCGCAAGGGCAAGAAGCAGGGCTCTCATTACGACTGGGAGTGGGTTCGCGGCAAGTGGCAGCGAGTATGGCTAGACTGAGGGAGGTGTAAAATGACCTATGAGGAAAAGCGCAAACTGGTTGAAACGAGAGGCATCATGCTCGATGGGAAGCCCGCCGCAATCTCAGGTGCTATGCTCAGGTGGGCTACCGTCTCGCAACTACCGGAGGGGCTGTCATATCAGTGGGCATGGGAGACTGTCAAGCACATTGTAGCACGGGATGGTAAGTTTGAGTTGTGAAAGGGGTAGTGTAAAATGAACAAGACAATCAAACTCAAGAAGTCACAGTGTAAAGACATCTTGGCGGTGGCTTTCCCTGAGTACAAAGGTCGCAAGTTCGCAGTGGAGTTCACACCAACGGTCACCTTCTATGACACGAACTGGGGCGGCGGTAGTCGTAATGTGTATACCGCCGTTTCCTCAGACGGCCGGACGGCTACGCTAAGCGTCCCTGCTCCTTGGATCAATACAGTCGAGGGGAAGACGATCGAGATGCCCGTAGATGTGCTGATAGTGAAGCACAGTTTCTTCTGTGGCAAGGACATGGGCATCACCATATATGCCAGCCCTTTGCATATGCCGAAGTGGCTGGAATCAGGAGGATAAGGATGAAAGTGACAATCAAGTCCTGGACGGAAAAGCTGCAGCGTGTTCATGTGACGGAGGGCCGGAAAATTGTCTCCGTGCAGAGATATGGGCAAGATGAACTGGGTCCTGCGGGCTTACATTGGGCCTGTGGCGGGGGTTCCACGGAAGACGTAGGGAAGTTCTACGAGGCCCTAGGAGTGGCTATGCAGGCTGCTCGATTTATGGATGACATGTATCCCGACAAGGCCCGCCGCGCTATTGAGCTGCTGGCCCGTTGTGTATAGTGCCCAGGCCCCGGCCCCATCATATCTGGTGGGGCTCGGCTTGTGCATTATCTCGGTGCAAGAGCAAGTATATAGGAGGTGTAAGGTGGACGAGCAAGAAAAGGTCAGTATGCTGGAAGAGGCAAGGGACTTGATAGCCGAGGCCCTGGGACTCATTCGGGAGGCAACAGAGAACGATGCCAATGTCGAGGCTTACCTATGCGCTCCTCTGAGTACTATTGTAGGGGAGGGCAAGTATATGTCCCACGATATGAGCATCGAGATGGTCATTGAGGGAGATGTAGAAGATGAAGACCTATGAGCAGTTGAGACCAGAAGAGCAGGAGGATGCGTACCAGGATAGGCTTAGGGCTGCTTTGGGCGCAATCGCCCTGGGTATCCTTACCTTTGAGGGTCCCATCAACGACCAGATTGCCACTGCCCTCGAAGGGGATGGGAATGTATCAATGGAGCAGTATGCTACGCTATTGATGGCAGACCTCTATATCAAAGATGTCGTGGAGGCCCTTGCCCTGGCCGAGGCTCAGGTAGCCTTTTACCTTGAGCCAGGGGACAATGTGGTAGAAGGTATTGCTCAGTAGCAAATACCCAGCCAGCCGACCCTTTACGTAAAGGGCCGGTTGGCAGGTGCGTGTTACATTGCTATTGCTAGTGTAGGGAGGTGTAAGGTGGAAAGCATGAAGTTCAAGGGCCGTAAGTATCATTTCGACCGGTCTATCGAGACACAAATCTCGACGGACTATGTTCCCGACTGGGGGCTCTTCCATGCTCTGCGGGAGTCCTTCCAGAATGCCTTCGACGAGGGCATACTGAGCGGGGCTAACGTGGAAATCTACAAGGACGAGGCTGACCAGTCTGTCTACATCAAGGACACTGGCCGAGGTGTAGACTTCGAGGACATTCTACTCATCGGGGCCAGCGGTAAGCGTGGCCTCGACGACGTGGTAGGTCAGCACGGAGAGGGAGAGGTCATCTCTTTCGTAGTTGCAGCCCGGAATGACGTAGAAAAAATGATGGCCAGTCAAGATTGGTTGGTCAAGGGCAGGCTGGCTGAACGAGGTAAGTACGAAGTGCTAGTCCTCGACGTCTATAGGAGCCCTACGGGCTCCCGCAAGGGCACAGCCTGGTTCTACAAGGGGCCTGGTATACTGGATACCGTGGATGATGCCAAGGCAGTGTTCCGGTCGGCTCACAAGGCCCAGAGGAACGGGCGACGCAAGAGAATTATCGGGGATAAGCCCGGTCAATTGTACACGAGGGGCATGGTCGTCAACAAGATCGACTCCCTTTCCTGCGGGTACGATCTAGATGCTACGCCCGGTCGTGATAGGGCTGGGTTCACGTGGCCTCAGGTGGAAAGTGAGGTAGAACAAATCCTCACGCACCACGCCAAGGCCGAGGACGTAGCCCAAATCCTGAAGAAAGCCATGGGCTGGAACGGTGCTAGATACACAAAGGAACTGGAGCTTAATCCATCTTTCGATTACAGCGTAGTCAAGAGGGCGGTGCACATCGCCACGTACTCCAGGAGGAAGTATGCCCTCCTATGGTCTGCCCCCGGCGACGAGCACCACATCGCCGATGCCAAAGAGCAGGGCCTCAGGGTTCTGGGCTTCGGCAACTTCGTGCCTGACTGGATAAGGCACAATCTCCCGAACGTTCGGGAGGCCGTACAGGGTAAGGTGAACGGGCGCAAAGAGTCCCGCATGCCCTCCGACGTCGAGACCATCGTGGGATCTCTGACGAGCATACTGCCCAAGTATGCTCAGTATCCCGTGACCTTCGTGTCTCGGTTCGAGGAGAGTAGCACATTGGCAGTGGCCCGCAACGGCACTATCACGATATGCCGTAGGGCCGTTAAGGACGCCCGAGACATCGGTCAGGTGTTGATGATACTGGTACACGAGGCCGCCCACATCGTGAGCGGTAGCCCCGACTGCTCCCGTGGCCACGCCGGCGCTATAGAACAGCTAGCAGGGATCGTTGCAGAAACTCTTGCCACAGACGTTGAGGCAAGGGCAAAGTATCGACGGGCTATGAAGGCCCTGAAGGTATACAAGAGGATATAAGGAGGTAAGCAAATATGAAGACGTTGCATATTGTGTTTAGGTTTGTGGGACGGAATGGGGAGGTGATATACAGAGCCTACCCCATAGACAGCCCGATAATGGAGATGGGGCTATTCGATAGTTCAGGAGGAAGGACTGTATTGTGTGGTCTTCGGAGGTCATTCCCTGGGCAATCCGACATCTACACTACAATGCTGACAGATGAAGAGGGATGGAACATCAACGATGGTCGCATAGTGCCGCCAAGACCTAAAGGGAGAGGGGCGTAAAAGGGGCCCACTACAAAAGGAGATAAGGATGTGTCAAGAAATGCCACGACGATCCAGAGTCGAGATTGAGAAATGGGAGAGTATAGTGTCAAAGTTCGGCCAGGCTGGCATAGAGAGATTGCGAGGCTATACCTGTAGTCTGATGCTAGGGCGCGACTTTTGTGAGACGGCGGAGGCCTACTTTGAGCGCCAGGGAATTACTCAATTCTATGAGTGGGCACAAGAGATTTATGCTAAGGCCAATTAAAGGTTCCCCATAACCACAAAAAGGAGACAGATCATGTGTTTAGGTGGGCTGTATATCTTCCTGATCTTCTTAGTGCTCTTCCTCATTCTCGAGGAAGTCACCAAGATCAAGTTCAGGGTATAGAAATCGGGACCAAGCAGGTGACCACTATCCTAAAAAGGAGATAAAGATGGATGCCAAGAAGATGACGGCTCAAGAGTATGACAAGCTACGAGGGGAACAGAAAAGGCTACAAAGAACGATCCCATATATGCGCTCAGTATCCCACGACCCAGACATCTTTGGTGATGGTGTGCTGGAATATGCAGAGGCCCGGTTGGAATATCTGACCATCTGTCTAGGGAATCACCCACAGGAGGAGGTATAGGCTGCGCAAGAAATAGAGCCGAAACAGGGGCCTCCGCCCCTGTCCTCGGAGGGTTGGCCGCCGCCGGGTTTGAAGAGGCAGGCCATTACACAAGGAGGTAAGATGATACCACTAATCACGAGAGATAAGGAACCAGGGGATCCGGGGTTCATTGAGTATCTCGACCGGTGCATGAAGATTGCCAAGTCTCTGGAGTTGGGGACAGAACTAGTCTACATCGGCCCCGACACCCATAAGTTTTCAGACTGGTCTCCCATACCACATGGATCAGTTGTGATGGTGATCGGGCACATCCCTTGCAAACATGCTGTCACTTGTAGATTTCCAGACGGAACAATCGTCGGGATGAATGTGCCTAACCTGGCATGGCCTGAAGGAGTCTTACCATGATAGAAGTGGGCGACACTATCTATATCCTGAAGGAAGACATGAACTGGAGTAAATACCAGATTACAATGATCGTGGACGAGGTGACCACTTGGCCCGACTACCCAAAGGGACGGGCCAGGGCATATATTGGTCACAGACCCGACGGTCAGTACCATAATACGTGGCACACTGACAGTATAGGTGGAAAGCGTAGACCAGTTGTCCGCAAGACGCCATATCCTGATGTGCCTACAGAAAAAGAGTTGTGTACAGAGGACGAGTAAAATGAAAAAGGATGCTAAAGAATCAGCCAAGGAAATCCGCAGGGTGCTAGGCCAATCGTGGCCCGGTGTAAAGTTCTCGGTCAGAGTCAAGCGGTTTGCGGGTGGATCATCCGTACACGTCAATTGGATGGATGGCCCAACCGAAAAGGAGGTGCGACGGGCTACCAACCACTTAAAAGGATGGGACGAGGGGTACTATAACGAGTACATCAGTACATCCCGCCGCCACAGCCGCGAGGCAATGGAGGCCGCTGCCAAAGCAGTTGCCGAGTACTATGGCGTACCAGTGCCAGAAGTCGTAGGCGGCGATAGCCCCTACATCGCAGACTACACAGACACCGACGGGGAATTGCTCTGTGACCGGATACACCACGCCACATGGCGAACTAGTCTTTACAATGTAGACATTGCAAAGGCGTTTGATGAGGCGCTCCCCGCAGCAGGGGAACAAATGGTAAGACAAAACTTTTAGGGGTTCCCCACTTAGAAAAGGAGAATGGGAATGGGCAATTGGGACGAGGAGTACGACAAGTACCTGAAGGAAGTCGCCGCCATCGCTGAGGTTGGGGTTTTCAATGTCCCTCACTCGACAAAGACAGGGGCGGTGGAGCAACTAGAGGAAGCAAGAGGGTTGATCGTTGAGGCACTAACTCTCATCCGGGAGGCAACGGACGAGGATCCCAATGTCGAGGCGTATCTGTGCGCCCCGCTTAGCGACATTGTTGGCGAAGGTGAGTACCGGACTCACAATTTGACCATTGAAAGGGTCATTCGGGGACTGAAGGAATAGTGCAAATAGTGCAATAGGAGCCCCCTACCCCAACCTACCGAGGAGGTAAACGAAATGACAAACGAACACACACCTGGGCCGTGGCATATCACTGAACGGGAGTTCGGTAACGCCATATTCCCAAGCTAGGCCAATAATCCGTTGAGGCTGACTCAGCAGGGGACAACTTGTGGATGCATTGCGGTAGTCAAAGGAATGGATGAGGCCGATGACGCCAACGCTCATCTCATAGCCACCGCGCCTGAATTGCTGAAGGCGTTGAAAAGCCTGCTGATAGATAGTGAGAGGATTGCCCGTGAACGTGGCTATCGTCCAGAGGACTTTGTCAATATCATGCAGGCCCGTGCTGCCATCGCCAAGGCCGAGAGGAAGTAGTTTTGACTTTCGCATAGGTCGTGGTACAATAAGAGTAGGAGGAACGTCAATGGGGACAGTTAGAAGGCCAACAGAGGCGGCCGCGTTTGGGCGGCTCAATAGGGATAAGGCATGGATGCCAAGGTTGCGCGCGAGGAGCATGCAGCGGGAGTATCGTAGAAATGGGGTTAAGTGTCTCGCGTGTGGGGCACTCGTTCCTAAGTTGCTGACTGTGTGTCCGAAGTGTGGATCAGGCATATTAGGAGGAAGATAATGGATAAGTGGAATGTACTACGCCAAGATATTAATCAGAGGCACAACCACTACGATTATCTAGTGTTGCGTGCATTCGAGAGTGAGGACTGGGAAGCCTACGCTGGCCACAAGGGCCGGCAAAGCGAGATCGATGCTATCCTGGCGGCTATGGATGAACTAGAGGAACGATATGACGACTAACATCATCATCGGTATTGGGATCGTAGGTTTCTGGATAGCTATCGTGGTTGTCTGTGTATTGATACACGCCAACGAGGCAAGGGCCCAGCGCCGCCTGGAAGATGTCAAGCGGATGGAGGAGGGATCATGATTGCTACTGCCATAGGTGTCTTGCTCGCTATTGGTGTTGTTTGTGTGTTGGCTCGTGTCCTGGGCTTCAAACGCCCTGGGTACTAGGAGGCCGCAATGCCCGTCAAATTTTTCTGTTATAAGTGTGGCAAAGAGATGTGGTACTTAGTGAACTGGCAAGAATCTCGCTCGCGAGACTTCACGATCGGGGAATTGCTGGATACGTGCTTCTGCACAGACTGTACCCTCGAAGAGATACGGGAGGACCAAGATGACTGCGAAGACTGAGCTTCTCGAACAACGCATCTCCGTCATCCGCATCAAGCAACCCGTCGTTCGTAGGCACAAGAAAATGCGCCCGAAGGGCTGGCACACAGTTCTGCGACGTAAGCGTAAAGCAAGCCGCAGGGCCAAAAAGGGAAAGAGATAGTGGAATAGCTGTAGGCTACTGCCCCGAACGTTATACTTTTGGGGTAGTGGCCTGCTGCTGTGACAGGCAGTGGGACACCTCCTTGTGGCAGGGGATGGGTCTGGCCGCCCGTCTCCTGCCTGAAATGGGGGCGACAGGCTTCGACCTGGCAGCCAAGGCGGGTGTGAGGGAGCAAAGGCCCAACGATAGGTTCCCTATGACCATACCGTGGCAACTGTCGGGCACGCGAGTTCGATTCTCGCCGCCTCCACTCAGTTCTTTAATGCTGCAGCTCTCTGTGTGGTAAGAACGGGGTGGGCCGAACCGGCGGAGTATTGACGTGTTTGGGGAGCATTTAGTGGGGACAAGGAGACACACAATGTCTAAGAAACAACAGGCAGTAGTTCGCATAACCCCGTTCGAGGAATGGTCAAAGAGGTTCAACTACACACCGCCACCGGTCCCGGTGAAGGGGCCGAACTCTGAGCTCGATGGCCTTGAACTCACTGGGACCCACCCGTACTGTGGCCCCAGTCTGAGAACCCGCAACAAGCGGAAGGCCAAGGGGAGGACAAGCTATACGCGAGTGACAGAGATGGTATGACTCTGGTTTGTGTAACACAAGTTATGCTCAACAACTTACCAGGGGGATATCTGACGCAGACTCCGGGGAGTTCCAGGGGCCTCCATTCTGTGGTAGAGTATGACTGCCTGGCGGAAATGGTAGGTAACAGACAGTAGGGGCTCGCGGGCAAGGGGTCGCAGCTCTAAGCACCGGGGCCTCTACTAACATGGGGATGAAAAGGCATAGACCTGAGTGTCCCGGGTTGCAGGTACGCGGGTTCGAGTCCCGCCATCTCCACTGTCTTGGAGTACATCGAGGGCACTGCGGAAATAAGATGTAGCCTGGGGTCAGTCATATCAGGCAAGTGACCGACCTGGATACTCCGGGACTGTTCATTGCAGCCAGGCTTTCTGTGGCGCGACGCCCGGAAGCCCCCAGCGGGATCGCCAGGCTCCCAAGCCAAGCCGGAAGTGAGAACCTTGTTGGGTTGCGCATGGCAAGGACGGCACACACTTTATAACAGTATCGGAGGCAGCATTGGGATCTGCCTACGCACATTTCTTAGCACTTTATGTAGAGGATAACTAAGTGTGGGTATACCTTAGTTATACTCTTAAACCCACCCAGACCATCTCTAACAGGTTTTGGGTCAAATTAGGTACTTTGATACGTTTGAATCGTAAAACCGTTTAAAAACGTTCCTATAAGGAGATTGATAATGTTCAAAGTGACAAAAGAGGATGTAGACAAGGTATTAGAAGACAATGCTAGGGTCTTATTTGCCAACGGCATAACCATCAACGGTAGCACGAGAGAGACACTCTACGAGCGACTAGAGAGTGCCTTCGAAATATATCTCCGCGACCAGGCGGCAGAGTTGGTCATGGACCAGGTGTACTATCTGGAGTTGGGGAGTAGACGGGAAAAGATGACAGCCCCGTCGTGCACCTCTTGGATAGGAGGTCAATAGTGGAAGGGATATCGGAAGAAATGCGCCAGGAGATTCTACTCAGAGACGGAATGTGTCAATTCTGTAGAACCCATAAAGATCTCAGAGTTGAGTATATCAATCCCAACAGGCCGGAGGCTACACGTAACCATGCCGATAACTTAACTGTTATCTGTGAGGCCTGCGAGGAGGGGTGGCAACGCCGTGGGGTGAAATATATGACCAACAAGTGGTTTCAAAGTGTCTGCAAACCATTGCCTTCTTCACAAAACTCTCGGAAGGATGAGGTAAATTTGAGGGGATTGTGGTCAGGTGTAATACGGGCTGGGCTTGCCTTGGCTGTATTATATGTGTTGGGAACGATACTATTCTAGTCAGGAATTTGACTTGTCGGTAATCTGTGTTACAATTAAATTATAAGGAGAGTGTGATGACTAAGCAACAACAAGAAGAAGAGGGGGAATATAGGTTTGGCTGTGCGGATTGTGCGGGTTGGAGGGGGTTCTATGACATTGAAAGTTACTATGTCGGGATTTGCGACACTGAGAAATCAGACCATTTCCAGCACATGGTAGGATGTAGTCATCCAGTCTGCAAAGTGTTTCGCCATCTAGTGCACGATCTTCCCAAGGAGTAAGGCTATGCAATTGCTGCAAGTGCAGGATGTGAGGCAGATGGTGGGTGGACTTGATGAATATGGAAGGAGAGGAGAGATGACAGCCATGACGAAGGATGACTTTGCAGAGATTTTACTCGCTAAGATTGAGACAGAGATTGCAGGATTGCAGGTATGGCTTCGTGGCTTTCCCGACTATCCACTCGAAAGAGCAATTGAGGCTAAGGTTGCAACTCTCATTTGGGTCCGTGGATTGATTAGGGAGGAGAGAGATGATTAGTTTTGCTAACCTAGCAGGGGGCCTGGTGGACGCGTGAACTTAGAGGAGTTAGGAGTTGAACGGCTCAACCTGGAGTTTCGCAGCTATCTCACCGATATGCGATTGCGGGGTGTATTCTCAAAACACGGCGAGATTGAACGGCCTGAACAAATCGGGGATTACATCCGATGGATGCTGGCCGATGCGCGAGAGGGCTTCGTGAAAGACCACGCAGAAGCCTTTGACGCCTTATCTAATCCAGAACAAAGACGGGCTCTGCACGTCGGGAGCACGATAGCGCGAATGCTCAACAAATACCTATGAGGAGGCGAAATGAAAAAGGAGTTGCGTAAACTAAGAGAGGTACAGGCAGAGTATGACAAAGTGGCCGAAGAATATGTCGTTGCTCTTACTCCTTACGAGGAGAGAGGGGAAGAGCTACGTCGGCAACTAGAGGATGTCATGAAGGCGTCAAGGGATGATCCCCGTGTAGCAATGGTGGCCACTAGAGAGAGTGTGGCCATGGATGCCGTCCATGAAGCCAGGGCCAATGCCGAACTTGCGGCGTTGACGTACTATGACGAGTATGGCTTCCCCAGTGGCAAGAAGACTTACATTGACGAGGGGTGTAAAGTGTCAGTGAGGGATACAACCAATCGTAAGGTAACTCTTCCCGATTTAATGCTCGTGGCAGCCAGAGAGGATGGAGTGTATCAGCGGGTCATCAAGGCCATCAAACCGACCCTGAACCGCCGTAACTTCAACAACTGGGTTGACCTCAAGTCGCCACCAGGAGTTGAAGTGAGTCACGATATTACAGTGAAAGTGGAGGTGCTAAGTGAGCCAGACTAGTAGAATAGGGTTGGGATTGTTTCTCGTCCTGATTGTACTAAGTTTACAGGAGACCGCGAACACTAATTGGGATGCTGCATGCCTTTGGGTGGCGGGTATCCTTGCTCTTGCCGGGTTTGTATTCCTTACATGGGAAGGAGAATAATGAAAGAGAAACTTGAGAAAATCCGGGATATATCTCGTGAGATGTTAATGCGCCCCGGCGGTGCAGGCTCTCTCGAATGGCGTCGTGTCTGGCATTTGGCGTGTGATGCATTGAACGAGGCGATGGTTCCAGAAATCTCATTGCCAACGGCAGTTAATAATCTACAAGATAGTGTCCACTATTGGCAAGAAAGGGACAGCTATCATCAAATCAGATGTCTCAAGTTAATGGCTGCCGGGCGTAAGCTGATGGACTGCGAGAACCAGCGCCAGGGCCAACAGAATAAACACAGAGAGACGTACAATGAAGAATGGTTGTGGATATCTCCACGCCGATCGCTATACCGACAAAGTGTCGAGGCTATTGGAGATGCCATGCATGGTGTGGGAGACAATGAAAGAAGAGGTATGGAAATCCCCATTCAGTATGGGATCATAGAAATGGAGATCATTGAAGATGGTTGCAGTGTAGAGTACGACGTTGTTACAAGACTCCCGGGTGGGAGATATTTAGGGATCAATTTCACCCCTTATGAAGAGGAGGGAGAAGATGGGGAAACATCAGAACCAACCTCCTCAGCATGATATATTCGGCCCAGGTTGGGGTTCTGACGAACGCCCAGACTTAGTGACTAGGGGGGATAGTGGACACACGGCATTCTGGTTCCGCCCCCAATCGGTGAAGCCTCCCTCACGGTATGACGTGGGAGTTCCCCACCGTAGTAAGTCTGGGTGGATGGTGTACATTCTCTTCCTGGTACTGGTGGCGATGGTGGGGTCATGCCTCATAGGCTGCGCCCTCTATTTGTAAGCTGTAAAATCTGTGGTAAACTAAAGTTGAAAGGAAGATATGTGGAAACTCGGGACGGGGTCCGTGATCTAATCGAGCACTATGAGCTGAAATACAGGCGTCTTCTAAAGGTCAGGAAGAAGAACCGCAAGGCCGGGTATGCTGATTCAGTGGACAGACTAGATGCCCGCCTCCACGAGATTGGAAACTTTCTTATATTACTACGAGCAAAAGAAGGAGAAGGAGCATGAAAAATAAACGTAAGGCAGCAATATCTGAAAGTGTAGAGAAAGGTATTAGAGAACAAGAGGTTGTGCAGAAGAAACCCAATACCTGCGTAGTTCTTAGAGTTATAGTAGGAGATAAGGAGTACATAGGTGAGGGGTTCTCGAAGGCTCGTTGGCCCGACAAATGGGATAGTAGTCACGGTGTAGCCTTGGCCCGTAAGAAGGCTATTGCCGATGTAGTTAGGAAGATTATGAGAGAGGAGAAAGAAAGTGTCACACGATTTAGCAGTGAATGAGGATGGAACCTACTCGTATTCAGGTGCGGTCCCCGCTTGGCATGGTGAAGGTAAGATTCTGGGGCATACTTTCACCGCCAAAGAAGCACTGGAGGCTGCCCAAATAGATTGGTTGGTAGAAAAAGTACCACTATTCACACAGGATGGACAGGCTGTTGATCGGTGTGCTACTGTTCGCATGGATAAGCAAGTGGGAGACCCCAATCGAATACTGGGAGTGGTGGGACCTCTGTATGAACCAGTGCAAAACGAATTCGCGTTCCAGTTTTTTGATGCCGTCTGTGGCCCCGACAAAGCAATTTACGATAGCGTGGGCGCCCTCGATCGTGGAGCAAAGGTGTTCATCGTCGCCAAACTACCCAAAGAGTTCTTCGTCAAGGAGGATAGGTTTCAGGAGTACGTTACACTGCTCAATGGGCACTCGGGGTTGACTGCCGTCAGTATATTTCTAACGAGTGTGAGGATCGTTTGCGCAAACACTCTTGCGCAGGCTCTAAGGGGAACAGAGACCAGAGTGGTACTACGACATACCCGCAATGTCCACCAGCGCCTGATAGGTGCTCCTGCATTGCTGAGTCTGGTAGACTACAAGTTCCGAGAGACCCAAGAGTTGTTCAATCAACTGGTTGCCCGTCCCATAACCCACCCACTATTTCAGCAATACGTCGAAGAAGTGTTCCCCACACCAGCAGAAAAGCCTGGCAAACGTACACGTATGCACAGAGAATCTGTTACTATGCTGCTGGATCACGAGACCAACACTACACCAGGGATTAAGCACACGTGGTACTCAGCGTTTCAGAGCGTGTCAGAGTACGTATCGCATACTATGCCCGTCCGTGAGGGCAAAAGTAGGATGGATAATGTGATGTTTGGCAGTGGGGCTAATATCACGAAGCGTGCCTTGGAATTGGCTTGGGACTATAGTAAATGAAAGGAGAAAAGAAATGTTTACCAATCTACTTAATGTCGCGTTTGCAGTTGTAGCCACCTCGCTAATGCTTAAGTATGCAGATGCAACAATCTTCGAGGCCCTAACTGTGGGACTGCTGGCCCTGTGTGCCTACACACTGTCCGACATTAGCAGGGCAGTTCGTAAGAAGTAGAGGTAAGGTGGGCAGCACGGCTAGGATGACGTGCAGGCGAAGGGGAAACGATCCCCTGGACGTGGAGGAAGCGACCTCCCTTGAATGGATGTTCGCCGCGGGTCGACGACCGATGGCCGGATCGAGACCGGCCCCACCTTATAGGAGGTATAGATGGCAAGTGGTAAAGCCCACGCAAGAGCGTCATTGATATTAGCAATACCTGCTGGGGTAGTGGCAGGCATAGGTCTAGATTCTGTACTCGTGGGGTTAGGGGCGGCTGTGGGAAGTGTGTTGGGAATAGCCCTGACACCAGACCTCGACCAGGAGCATATCACGTACTTCGAGTGGAAACTAATGAGGAAGACGGGGCCATTGGCGTTTTTGTGGATGTTACTATGGAGTCCATACTCCCTAGCCATCCCCCACAGGTCACGATTGTCCCACTTTCCTATATTGGGGACATTCCGTCGTTTGTTGTACATAGTAATTGTTGTGGGTGTAGCTTGGTTGCTTCTAGGCCGCCCCGAAGTGTACTTCCCTGTGTGGCTGCAAACTTTGGGATTGGGTATGGTTATCGGGCTTGTCGTTAGTGACATAGCACATTGGATTATGGACTTTTAATATGGAAAAGAATCAAGTACTAGAACTGTACCTATGGGATGGGGGCAATGGCAGAAAAGTCTCTCACGAACCCTCGAGAGAGACTTTACGTAAAGCCCGACACAGGTTTTACGCCAAGTGGCAATGTATGCCCACTCATATATGTGTGAGGGTAGAAGATAAGCAAGTGTGGATGGAGAAGATGGGGCTCGTCTGCGAAGATATTGATGAGAACAGCCCCCCGCCAGCACACTTCTTCTTGTGGGAGGAGAAATGATACCAAATGCCCGCGCCCAAGTCCTAGTAGACGAAGGCCACGTTAGACTGATAGATGCCGAAGCGGGTCTATGGGAGGTTGATAGCATATCTGAGCCCGGTAAAGTGTACCAGGTATTCTTCAGAGGAGTGGGTGGGAGGTGTGAGTGCGAAGGGTTTAGGTATAGAGGATGGTGCATACACCTGAAGGCTGTGTCTATAGTATACAGGGCCAGCAGTGAGGGCAATGTAGTGCTAGAGGAGATTGATTAGTGTTATCCGTCGGTGGCGGCGGGAAAGGAAACTGGGCCAGCCTGTGACAGCGTCTTAGTCGTATAGCTGAGTACTCGGGACCTACCTGGTAACATTACAGGCTGGGGGCCTCGGTCTTAATCTCAGCCGACCCAGGCGGGGCACTGTGGGCAGGCAAAAGGAGAATACTGTGAACGTATCGATGAAGTACCACGCTTCCGTCTACCGCGACCTGGACGCCGACGCCTCCGCCCGCAACCGCGCCGCGCGCGCCGAGTTGCCGTGTAGCGAGTGTGGGAGCGCGGATGGGATGCAAGGTGGGTGGGATAGAAAGATGATTTCATTCATAGATGAAAGTGGGCATGGTGTCTTTCTTGAAAGAGGTAAATTTGTCATTGGGTTCTGGCGACCGAACCTCAAGGCAATTACATTGTTTCGTTGCTCTGGCAACGACCATGAATTATATTCTACATGCTGGCAGTGTAACCCCAACGGCATCATCCCCACAGATTTTGAGGCGTTGACGCCGGAGCAGGTGGCGGTGTGGCTGGTGCGGGAGTGCACGTGCCTGGATTGTGAGAGAGAAAGGAAGAAAGATGATTGACCTGTATGCAATTGAAGCACGGTGCGAAGAGATAGACAAACTCAGGAAAGAACATTCGTGGATGTGGCCGGATGGTGTCTCTGAGCCGATAATGGTGGTGCTCAACGATAGGAAAGATATGGTGGCCGAAGTGAAGCATCTGCGTATACTCTTGGAGCGGGCGCAGCGGGCGGAGGCTGCTACACAGGAAGCAGTAGCACGGGAGGCTGCGCTAGTGTACGCACTTGAGATTGTCTGGAAAAAACGCGAGGAGCTATACTGTGAGGATCGTGGAGACCGAGGTTGGTCGCTTGATCTAGACGTGCAAGAGGGCAACATAGTTCGTGGTACTCTTCGAGATAAGAGCGCTGCGGCTGACGCGCTGCTGGAACGGCTGGCCGAACTGGAATCACAGGCCGCCGACCTGCGCGGATCCCTCCAAGCTGCCCTCGCGCCGCTGGAGGCTGCGGCTGACGCGCTCGTGCCGCCGGGGGCCAGGGTGGAAGAGGCGACGGATCTCGTTGAAGAGGCTATCGTAGTGATACGGGAGGAACTGGAGGAATAAAATGTTTGACAAATTGACCGACGAGCAGATTGATAAGGCCACCACCTGGTGGGCTGATCGAGTGTGTGCATCTGTGTTTGACGGGCTTTCTGACAAGGAAAGAAAAAAACCACACAATAGGGCTTACCAGATTGCTGAGGTAATGGCCTTGTCCCTGGTCAAGCCTGTCGAAGATAGTCAACGGGAGAAGTTCATCGAGGCCCTCGAGGTTGGGTTACGTGACTCTGGGTATCGTCCTTACTATGGCCTTGGTGTGGATTATCATCCAGACCGTGTGCTGGCCGCCGCTGCTGAGAAAGCAGACGTTTCATTGAACAACTTTCCTTGGAAAACTCACATGCAGTTTTACGAAGACGGATCTGTCAAAGCTGCGTTGGGATACGGCGCAGAATTCAAGACTGTTTGAGGGTAGAAGAGGCGGCGGCGCTGATCGACGAGGCGCTGGTAGCCGTGAGGGAGGGATTGGAAGATAACGATAAAGGAGATCGTCAGTGAACGAAACGAAGAGAAAAGTCGGTGACACAGTAACCATGACATACAGGTGGGAGTGGCGAGAATGTGAATACTGCCACCTTCCCGCCAAGTACAGGGTGACGTTCCTGCTGCCAAACTGTCGCACCAACCCGATCAGTTCTGCGTACCACCATGATGACTGCACATGGTGTGCTGATGAAGCAGTGTACACCTGCGAGGCGCACAAGGACCATGCCAGCGTGGCTGGCCATAAACGCTGCTCCATCTTCCCACTGGCACGCTACCAGCACTGGGGCTGGCTCAAGGTAAAGGTAGAGTAAGATGGGCTACAAGCAGGACAAGATGGTAGAGAGAGCAACAAGAGCAATCCACGCAGTCAACAACGACACATCGGCTACCCTTGAACAGGTCTTAGACGCGCTAGTGGCGATACGGGAGGAACTGGAATGATTAAGTATCTCAGAGAGAAACCTGTATCCATCCAACTATGGGACAGAAAGTTCTCTTGCATTGAGGAAATAGGGGGCGGTGTAAAGGATGGGGCACCCAAGTCAATAGCAATTCTACTAGACATGACCTCAGACTGGGTTGTGTACAAGTGGAAGCACTCAGGGCAAATTGTCATCGTCCCTGCCTGCGACGTACTTTGCATTGCCGCCGACCTTCCAGAATCCGAAAAGGAGACCAATGGCTAAACCAGATTCTTCTAAAGTTCATCCGCACAAGGCGCGTGAAGCACTGAGGCGTGCCAAAGACGACCGTCAGGCCGCTTACTCGCGGTACATTCAACTGACCTTCCAGACAACGGGGAGCCTCGCACCAGGCTGTGATAATAAAGACTTGCAGGCGTGGTACGACGAGAACGAGGAAGGGTGAGCATGGCCCCCGACGCCGTGGACAGTTTGAAATTGCGCCAAATGCGCGAGAAAGCTGAGCAACTGTACTCCGAGTCGTTGGTTCTGCTACGAGAGGCTAACGCCGCAGAACGTGAGTATAAGGCCGCAGAGCTGGCCTTCTATAGAGAGAAGGAGGAATGATATGGCGTTCCCAGGGGAACTGAAGGGGTTTGATGGAACTGTCTGTTTGAATTGTGGGGCCGAGTTAGACCTGGGCGTGTATAAAAGTGCAGCGGGGTACTATCTCGGCTACTGGTGTGTTTGCTGTGGACCATATAGTAGGGAGACAGGTTACTATCCCGACCGCGATAGCGCCGATGTGGAACTCGATAGGGTGAGACGTGGACTCTTGCCGAATAACGTAAGAGTAATACCTACGTGTGGGCATTGAAAGGAGACACACTATGCAAAGGCTAGTCGCAATTCATAATGCAATCGATCCAAAGACTGGTAAAACCTACAAGGAAGGGAATATGAAGTTGCAACATAACATTCCAATCAGCACATTGGTTGAGGTGAAGTGGAGTGAGTGGCTTGGTGATGGTGCATGTTGGAAAATTCACGCCCGCTTGTGGGTGGTTGACCATACGCGAGATTGTGATGGGACACCACTGTACGTTGTTAGTCGGTGGAAAGACCCATCTTTTGAAATACCTGGTAGTTTGTACCACGTGCTCCTCGAAAGCCAGCTGACACCGATTCTAGTTACCACTGAAGTAATGAACGGAGTGGGTGCTCTCGAATGGGGAAATGAATAGCAATGAAGGATCTCTACTTCTTCCACGCAGAAGGGTGTGCCCCGTGTAAAGTCATCGAACCATGGGCACGGGAGATGGCTGCCGAGCACCGTTGGAACTTCATAACGGTGGATGTTCAGGTTGATATTATCCACGCACAGAAATTCGGTGTAACCACGTTGCCGACAATTCTTTTAGTTCAAGATGGTTACAAAGTTCTACGGCGTGTCGTTGGGGCGTGTACCAAGTTTGACCTGGAGATGAAGTTGACATGAAAATGAAAAGGTTGAGGTTGTTTGTCTGCGAAATACTTAGAGTGGTCATTCTTGAAAGAATGAGCATAACGATGGTGATTAACTTCTCACATCGTCACTGTTCAGTATTCTATCGGCGTGGAGAGTGTTTGCAGGTATGGCTGTGGTGTGTCTATGTAGGTATCTTTCGTCATTGAGGAGAATAGAAAATGTTCTGGAAGATTAAGTTGTTCTTTCGATGGTTGTGGTGGGCTATAGGTAAGAAGCCTACTCTAACTATCTACTTTCACCGGTGCGGTTTGTGTGGTAAGTGGTGGGAAGAGGAATACACTATACCAACTTACAAGTCAGCAGGCACGTGGTGGGACAAGTGGGGCATTTGCCCTGAGTGTAGAGAAAAGTATAATGAGTGAGTATACTTGGAAAGAACTAAAGAAGAAGATACCCGATATATTTGATTCCCTTTGGCTCTTCCCCAGACGAGGGGAGGGAGGGAGTGGTAAGTTTCACGGGAACTTCATTCCCCAGATATCACGCAACGTTCTTCTCCGCTACACTAATCCGGGAGACTTCGTGTGGGACCCATTTGCGGGTAGTGGTACTACCGGAGACGTTGCCGAGGAACTGGGTAGGCATTGCATGATGTCCGACTTGTCACCCCATCGTCCCGACATAGTACAGGGGGACGCTAGGACGTTCGATCCCGGGGGTAAGGTTGACCTCGTCATACTTCATCCACCCTACCACAGTATAATCAAGTTTTCTGATGACCCAAAAGACTTGAGCAACTGTGTAAACGTAGCATGCTTCGTAAAAGAAATGTGGCGAGTGTTTCTGCACGTCTCCCGTTTCGTCAAACCGAGGGGGTTCATTGTCGTCGTCTTGGGGGACATCTATGAGCAGGGTAGTGTGATACCTTTAGCCTTCATGACTATTGACCAATGGAGGAGTGCAAGAGGGTTCAAACTCAAAAGTATCACGATCAAAGATATAAGAGGTAACGAGAAGGATAACAGTAGGAACTTGTGGGCGTACAGGCACCACAAGAACGCCACCAACTTTTTCATGCACGAGTACATTTTTGTATTCAGGAAGGAGGGATGACTATGAATGAAGATTATCTGCAAGCAACAGTTCAACTGTTTCGTAACGTAGAGGAAGGTATGACGTGTGAAGCCGACATGGCTACACTAGAATACTTACTAGACCTTCTGGGGGTTGCCGAGAAGGTACAGGCTAGGGTTGATAGACTAAATCACGAGGAGCAGATATGCGTGGAAACAGACCTGGTAGTAGACCTGATAGAAACCCAATGCTGACGGAGGAAGAGTACGACGCAGGTAAGGAGGGGTTCGAGCCACTAACCAAAGACAACTACCCACGATGTCAGGCGTATGCAAAGAGGCGAATACAGAGGTTGAAAGAGTCTCCCGACTATCCCTTTGAAGACTTATCTAGGTGGAGCGAAGCACAGTGCCCAAAGAAAGCCCAGCCTAACTCCAGTGTGTGTGGCTACCACGGGGCAGGATTCCTGAAACGTGGGAAACCAGGGGGAAGGCCACCCACCACTGGCAGGTATAGTAAAGCCATCAAAGGTCTGGCTATGAGGAAGCTCTACGAGGATGCCTTAGACGATTCTGAGTTACTTACCCTGAGAGGGGAGATGGCCCTACTCGTTGCAAGGACTTCTAGCATCCTGGACACGTGGGCAGACGACCCACCCGATTTGGAGGAGATGTCTGACGCCTTGGAGGTGATGGGCCAAGCACTGGCAACAGGAAACACAGACGTAGCACAGTCAGAGTATGTACGTGTGGTAGAGATTTTCAAGAGTGGGCGCGGCCAGTGGGCTGTGTGGGGAGAAATCAGAAGCAATATCGAACAGTTGAGGAGGTTACAGGTATCTGAGATAAGTAGACTCGAGAAGTTACAGATGTTCTTGTCAATACAACAGGCAAATGCCATCTTGTTCAACATAATGGAAATACTCAAGAAGGCCGACCTGCCCGTAGAAACTAGGAGAATCATTGCCATGGAACTCAGGGCAATGGCTACTTCTTCTGGGCCCGTATTACCGGCTAAAGTAGAAATTTGACTTACTGAAAACCTGTGTTATACTGTAGTATGAAAGTGAGATAAAATGACTGAAGAGAAACCCACGTATCAAGTACTAGAAGTTACTGTGTCTGCTGTCAAAGAAGGCGCTGTGTCGGTGAGGGTGGTCAAGGCTGGAACATGGTTTGACCTATCTTGGAACCGTCAGAATGTAAGAATGGGTGCAGCGTTTGAACCTCTTGGAAATCTCATCGTGGAGGTTCCCGTCGAAGGAGTTGCCCCAGAAACCCCGCTTAATGTAGAGCAGGCTGCTCAGTATCTCCAAACACAGATGAAAATGTTATTGCCAGCCTGCAAAGTATTTGTATCGGAAGCTAGTGCAGACTTTGGATATGTAGAAGAGGAGGATTACTAATGCCAACTGTAGATGAAATTAACAGGGCACTCACTACTGCTGCGATGGAGGATCAGAATGGTGTAGTGGAGAACATTATGCCCATTGAACCTGTGGAAGAACCAGAGTGGTTTAGCGAGTTTGAGAAAGATATGAGGAAGGAGGAAGAGTGTGGCAAAAGTGCAAAAGTCTAGTTATCCGGTTTTTGAGGAGGGGACATACGAGATTTGCTCCCTAGAGTTCTTCACCAAGGACGACAAAGGCAGCCCCATCTTTGTGACCCAGGAAACTAAGTACGGGGTACGGATGGTGGCACGGTATAGGACCCTCGATGCCCAAAAGAATGAGGGGCCTCCTGGGTCTGTTGACCCCGACGGTGTAGCCCTACTGGTACATGCCTTTGGTGGGGATGCAAGCCTACTTCCTAAAGGAGACGACCTCAGGGCACTATCAATGGCAGAGCGTCTCATCAAGGACGCGGACAAGACCGTCAAGGTGTACGTAAACGATTCGGGGTGGATTAGGCGTGTCCAGGGCACAAATCTTCCCGTAGGGAAGTACCTATTCAAGCCCGAGAGAATTGCCACTGTGGACGAGGACGGCAGAGCCACGTGGAGGGAGGGGGACTACGGTAGCTTTTCTACCGCCGCAATGACTGTGTTTAGTAATGCGGACGGTTCTCCCAGCCCGTTTGACGGGTCAGGTGCTACGCTATGGCTCAACAAAAAGTCGTTCGCTATCATGCGGGCACTGGCCCCCGATGCCACCGAGGCAATTCTGGGACCTGTGGAAGACGAGTTGTTCCACCTGCAAGAAATGTTTCAGGCAACCGATAAGTGGCTGATCTATGGTGAGGTTGATATACCCCCCAAGGGGGAACGGCCCAAACTTCTAGCTCAAACGCTTGAACCTATTGCCAAGGATTCTATCTCAGCTAAGAAGAGCACTACTGGCGGAGATGGCAAAGAACCTTCCTACATTCGACACTTGTACCAAGCCATTGCAGACGGTGCGGATGGAAAGGCGTTTACTCCCAATGGTAGCCTATCAGACGCGGGCAAGAAGTGGTGTGGCACTAACCTGCGCCCTCTGTGCACCGAGCACGACATTCCCAATAAGTTTGACCAGATGACGGAGGAAAACGTAGTTACACTCCTAAAGAGTCTCGATAGGAACGACCTAGTCGATTTGGTTACTGGAGTGGAAGAGGTATATGAAGAGCCCGACTGGTAACATGCTAGACCGCCATAACTACCACGTAGCCGTGGACTGCGCCGTACCCGATGGTAGTCGATCAGTGTCACTACCATCGAGTGTATACAACCCTCTCTCGAAGGAGTTTATCATACCGCCAGATGTATATCATACCCCATATGATTTGGTAAGGTACTTCGAGAGGTGTATGTGGAGGAAGTCTAGTAGAGAAGGTGTGGCGTGGGGGCTACCTCGCAGTTCTTGGTCGTATCTACGCAGTGCTAAAACCTTAATAGATGATGTGGGTTTTGATATGGCTGTTAGGGCAGTGTGTCATGGGGTGCGTGTATCTAACCACTGCCCATCCTTTAAGTTCATATCCTCTACAGTTCCCCAAATACAAGAAAGCCTTCAACGATGACCGACGTTGATCTCCTAAAGGAGCAGATTAGTATGCCCGACCTTGTGGGGCTGTGGGTAGACCTCACCAGGTCGGGTAGAAATTATGTGGGCTTATGCCCTTTCCACAAAGAAACACTCCCATCCTTTACAGTATTCCCCGAGCACTACCACTGCTTTGGCTGCAGTTCGCATGGTGATGCAATTACGTTTGTCCAGCAAATGCTTAGCCTAAACTTTCCTGAGGCCATTAGTTGGTTAATTGATAGAATGGGGTCTCTCCCTGTGCAAGAAGATGTGTATGAGCATCGTGTCCAAGTTGCCCCTACAATTCCCATCTCGAGATGTGTGCTTGCTTACTGGCACAGCATGGTGAGGGGGCATGTAAGAGAGTATTACCACGCTCGAAGACTATCGGATGATACGATAGATTTCTATATGCTGGGATGGGATGGGAGAAACTACGTCATACCTTTATGGGAAGGAATTCCTAGAGACTCACTCGTATATGGGGCTAAGTTTAGAAATACACTAGGCAACCCCAAATACTTTGGCCTCAAAGGCAGGCAGCAAACACGACTATTCAACAAACACCTCCTCGAAGGAGCGAGAGAAGCCGTCGTAGTCATAGGAGAGTTCGATGCCATTTTAGGTTGGCAGTGGGGATACAATGCCGTAAGTCCTACATCTGGACAGGAGTCTTGGCTACCAGAGTGGGCAGAGTTGTTTGAGGGGATTGAGAAGATATATGTAGTACCCGATGAGGGAGAGCGTGCCGCTGGCTATAGGATCAGCAGCGTTCTGGGTAGTCGCGCTAAGCTGTGTAGATTCCCGGAGCACACTAAAGACCTCACGGAGTTTGCCCAAGCTGGTTATACTGCCAAAGACTTCAGAAGTCTAGTATTGGAAAAGAACACCAAACGTGGATCTTATTCTGTGAACAATTTTTGGGAGGCTCAAAATGATGTACCAGTTAGTGCTGTCAGGGTTTGAACAACTGATTAGTAAGAAGTCTCCAGTGGTATACTTGTATAAATTAGAGAGATATGCTATTTGGGCCTGGGATATCCAGCTGGTTGAACTATACAAAGATGCCAACACCACTGCATGAACATCGTCACACACGAGAGGCTAATTTTGAGTGCGGCCTTGCAGGATAGGGGAGCCATACGGAAGTTAGCCGCAGAGTTGCCGGAGATGGCATTCGGTTATGGACCCGATGACAAACTATCGGACTCCCATAGATTGATATATAGAGCCATGCTAGCTTGTTACCAGGATAATGTACCGATAGATACAGCAACAGTAGCCACGAGGCTAGGTATTGACCTGAAGTTGGTAGGGGGACAGAAATACCTTGCTGACTTAGCCAGAGCCCTACCGGATGCAGGCATAGCCAGTACTGAGGGATTACCAGAGTGGGCGAGAGTGGTAGACAATGCTGGAAGGGTGAGGGGTCTGCAAGCAATTCTAGGGAGGTACTCAGATCAAGTCACCGAAGATATTGTAGACATCGATGGCCTATACGCTGACTTGTTGATGGATTTATCAAATGCCCACTCCGCTAAAACCTTCTACCATCCTATATCAGAGGCTGTAGCAGAGTTCCGAACACGATTAGAGCAGGAGAGAGGTGGTAAGGCTGTGTCTTGGCTACCCTTCCCCTGGGAGAGTACTAAGAAGTATAGGTTGCTACCTCGGGAAGCCTTGGTTACTTTGACCGGCCTATCCAGCGTAGGTAAGTCACAGCTGCTCGCAGAGTTTTTATTGGGATCGGCTGTGCAACTAAAGAAATATAATCTTCCAGGTGTAGTAACGTTTAACTCTTACGAGATGAAGGGGTGGCGGTATGCCTCCCGCATGGCCTCTTGTTTGTCTGGTGTAAACCTATTGTCAGAATCACTTAATGACAATACGAGCGACGAATACCATCGCCTTATGGAAGCAACAGAGTTTATAGAGACATTGCCAATTCTATACGACGATGGAGACATGACGTCAACCCAAATACTCAACCACTCGATGAGTGTGGCAAATGAATGGGGAGGTATCCACGTGGTGGGAGTAGACTACTCGGAATTGGTTCCCGACAAGGGATCGTCGGAAGAACTCAGGGTATCGGGCATCTTCCGCAATGCTCAAAGACTGTCGCGCACGCTAGACGCCTGTGTAATTGTACTCTCACAGTTTTCCGGTGACGTACTACACGAAAGCACAAAGATAGGGGGGCCGGGGCGCACGAGGTACTCACGTGCGGGGTGGCACGCAGCAGAGGTTGTGCTGGAGTTGTACAATCCTGCTCAGATGAGAACACAAGGTATAACGTTCGAGTTTCCCTCGTGGCTACCGGACCCAGACAAAGCCTACTCTCTAATACAAAAGAACAAAAACGGGCCGACTGGTTGGTTCGCAATGAACTGGACGCCTGGGCACGTAAGGTTTTCGGACCCCGCACTGGCAGGATATGGGGCGTCAGCACTATTTGAGGGGCTGGAAGAGGTGTGGGACCGAAAGGCCCACGAGAATAAGAATATGGAAGGAGATTTCTAGTGTTTACATTGACAGTGATAGACAAGTTTAGTTCCGCACACAAGTTGGTAAACCACGAAGGTAAGTGCAAAAACCTTCACGGGCACACCTACAAGGTAGAAGTAGATGTGATGAGACCGGAATTGGATAGTAACAACATGGTAATGGACTTCGCTGTTATCAAAGATGCCTTACATGCTGCTGTATTGATATTAGATCACAATTACATCAACGATGTATTGGAGGAGGATAATCCTACAGCAGAATACTTAGCTAAGTGGTTTCACCAGGCGCTATCACCTGCCTTCTCTGTGTCAAATGTGCGTATATGGGAGTCGGATACAGCCTATGCAACTTATCGGAGATACAGATGAGAATAAATAACATTTTCCGTAGCCTACAGGGAGAAGGGTGTTGGACGGGAATACCGGCCCTATTTATCCGTACACAAGGCTGTAGTATAGTGCCAAAATGCGCTTTCTGTGACACCAAGGAAACGTGGAATCCTGAAGATGGGTTCGAGATGTCTATCGAAGACATTGTGTACCGCTGCAGACGCAACCGTCATATAGTACTCACGGGAGGAGAGCCTACAGACCAGGAGGATTATATACAACTTATCGATGCTTTGGTAGCAAATTACCATGCTGTGCACGTAGAGACAAACGGGTTAAACTACGACAAGTTATATCAGACACACGTATGGATTACAATATCTCCCAAGTTTCAAAACCTGCCCGACATTAAGACACTAGCCTTAGCAGATGAGATCAAGTGGATTATAGACACCCCAGAAGACGTCGTAGAAGTAAGCCGAATACTGAATCTGATGGTGGAGTCCTCACACTATGTACCGACGTTCTTGCTACAGCCCATGTCTATGGATCCCGATGCCACAGAGTTGTGTGTTCAAGAGGTGCTAAACTTCCCCAAGTACTATAGGCTATCTGTTCAGTTACACAAGTATCTCAACATAGAATAGGAGAAAGATGGTTCACACAGATGTAATAGAAGAAGGTGTTAAGCTAATCATTGAGGGATTGGGTCTAGATATCAATGACCCCAACTTCGTTGGTACTCCAGGGCGTGTACAGAGGGCACTCGCGGAAATGACTAGCGGGCTATGGATGGACTATGACCTGGAGAAACTATTCACGGCGACATTCCCCTCTGACTACGATCAAATGATAGTAGCTAGAAATGTCTGTGCTGTAGGTGTGTGTCCGCACCACCTATTGCCCGTAGAGTATACAATTCACGTGGGATATATACCTAGTAACGGTAAGGTTCTAGGTGTGTCAAAGTTGGCAAGGTTGGCTAAGATACTGGCTAAGAGACCTGTGTTGCAGGAGCAACTAACGGAAGATATTGTAGGCTACCTTTGCAAATACCTCGAGCCAAGGGGTGTGGGGGTGGTAGTCATAGGCAAACATTCCTGTATGCGACTAAGAGGTGTTGAAGCTAAAGAATCCTCTGTAGTAACTAGCATAATGAGAGGTGATATGCTAGAGGAGCCAGAGGCACGTGCTGAGTTTATTAGCCTGACAAAGGAATTGTGAAAATGAAGAAAGCAGTAGTTTTGTTATCTGGGGGGCTTGATAGTTCTACCTGCTTGTATATAGCCAAGCGAGAGGGATATGAAATATACGTCTTGTCCTTCTACTATGGCCAGCGTGCCATAAAGGAGCTGGAAGCTGCTCGCAGTATAGCCAAGATGGCGGGGGTGGTTGAGCACCAAGAGGTAAACATTTCTTCGTTCCTTATTAAGGGTAGTGCACTAACGGAGGACATGCCTATTCCTGTGGATGGGGTAGATCCCACGAAAATTCCTGTTACATACGTTCCGGGTAGGAATACAATTTTCTTGGCAATGGGTTTATCGAAGGCGGAGCAGGTGGGGGCTGAGGCACTATTTATAGGGGTCAATAGTGTGGATTATAGTGGATACCCCGATTGTAGACCTGAGTACATCAAAGCTTTTCAGGAGGTGAGCCAGTTGGGAACTGCGGTTGGGATAGGGGGGCGGCCTATTCGAATAGAAGCACCTTTACAGAACATGACCAAGGCAGATATAGTGCGGACAGCCTTAAAATTGGAACCTCGTATTCTGGAATTGTCTCGATCTTGTTACAAGGGAGGGGACACACCTTGTGGAGAGTGTGACAGTTGTCGCCTACGTGAAGAGGCAATTCAAGAAGTTTTGGGAGATGGAGGAAAGAAATGAATAAATCTACTAATGTAGAAGATACTCAGGGGCTGAGCAGCTTGGGAAGGGGCGGGGCCGCTTTCTCTGGATTGGAGGTCTTCCCTAGCCACTCTAAGCCAGGGGATTTAGAGGTAACACTCACCTGCACAGAGTTTACATGTAGATGCCCCGTGACTAATCAACCCGACTGGGCTGATATAATCATAACATACACAGCCCACGAAAGGGTACTTGAAAGCAAGAGTCTAAAGCTGTATCTAGAAACCTTTCGGGAAAGGGGCATCTTCCATGAGCACATTGCCCAGATTATCTATGATGATTTTTACATAGCATTACAACCGTCATCCCTAAAGGTCACCGTTGAATTCAATACTCGTGGGGGGATTGCCATCGATGCTGTTGTGGGGTGCAAATTATGAGTGTTAGTCATCCGGATAGTGCACTTAAGACTCTGAAGCAAATAAGTGTTGTAAGTAAGCACAGCTTCAAGTGTGGGAAGGAGGTATACTATCCTCCCGAGAGTGTGGTTATCTCTAACTCTTTTTGGAGGGAGTACCATTGTCCTCCTGGATGTGGAGGATGCTGCCCCGCCTTCACTTTAGATTACCTCCCAGCAGAGTGGGAACATCTGTGTGGTATGTATCGTGAAGCGGGTACGTTAGGGAACGAGAGAGCTGTAGTAGCAAACAGCGTTGCAAGAAGTATATATACAATTTATCCCCTCAAGGAAGAGAATTGGTGCCGATTCGTAGACAAGGCTTTAGGCACATGCCACATTCACAGAGCCAATCCTTATAGTTGCAGGTCAGAGCCAATCAAATTTAGAGTAATTAGAGGGATAGGATATCTTATGAAGGCACCCTTTGGGAGAGCGTGGAATATGCACCGCGTTGTAGATGGGGGGCCTATCCTATGCTCGTTTACCACGTTTTCTGAGAAGCAGTTCTGGGAGAGTGATATTCCTATATTACAGCAGTTAGAGGAGTGGGCGTCACATTGGAACATTGAAACCCATATTTCTGAGATAATTAAAGTTACCTCTCAGGCAGTGAAGACACGACACATCACAAGAATAGAAATATCTGAACCATGTGGTCTTAGACTATTCTAAGGAGAAGATAATGAGCAGTTCCCCTACGCCAATTTTCGCAGGTGTAGATAAGAGCCATTCCGAGTATCTCAAGAGAGCAGATGTTTGGGATTGGTTGGCCACGTATTGGGATTTTAAGAGCGCCAAAGATGTTAGGGGCACTATCAAGAAGATGAGGGAAGGGTCTCCAGAAGAATCTTATTTTCTCCTTGATAGTGGAGCGTTCACCGCCTGGAACATGGGAGTGAGGATTTCTTTGTGGGATTATATAGAGTTTGTGCTGGAATACGGAGACCTGTTCAGTCATATCGTTTGTCTGGATGTAATTGACAGCCCCATTCCCTCAGAAGTACATCATAGAGTCATGAGGAAAATGGGATGTGAGAATGTCATACCAGTAGTACACTCTGGAGAGCCGATGCACGTTCTCAACCGCCTAATAGGGTGGGGCTACCCTTACATTGGCATCTCCCCCAACAACGCCTGGACAAATAAGAGCAAACTGGTGTGGCTACGGAAGATAGGCTCATGGTTTGACTTTACGAATACCAAAACTCACGCCTTTGGATTTGGTTCTCTGTCCTACATGGCGGAGGCTCCATTCATCACCACCTTTGACACAACTACTTGGATAATGGTAGCAGCAGTGGGGAATATCGTGGGCTCCGATGGAAGTATACTCGGAGTAAGTCGTAAGAAAGATACCCCAACCGACCCCGCTGCACTGTGCAACTTGCCTGCTCAAGTTAGAGATGGTGTAGTGGAAGTATGTCAGAACATGGGATTTACAATCGAGGACTTGGCAGAACATCATGGATATCGAAAATCCTTCAATGCGTACATGCTTTCCCAAATTACAGATTCAATTCGGCCTGTCCAGCCATCCGACGTAATGCTCAGCCTCTTCGAGGGCCCTAAATCTGTTGAAGATTATGGGCATCTGCAACAAGAGGAGCGCCTTAAAGGAAGATTCACTGAAAGTTTTTTGGATCAACAGGCAGAAAATTTAATAGCCACCAGAGGTGAGTTAGACTACTCAATTGGCGAGGGTGCAAAAACTGGCTCGGCTAGGGGGATTAGGAAGAGAAAATGATGCTTGCTACGAACCTACCCGAAGGATTCTTTTCAACGACCTCCCTAGGACTAGACTTAGAAACTACTTGCCGCATCGAGGGCTCTCCAGATCCACACAGAGACAAGACTCTACTAGTTTCTTTGGGCAATGGTACTGAGACAATTGTACTAGAACCGGGGCCTTGGCTACCCACATTATTTGAAACTTTGAGCAACAAACGAGTGACAGTTATAGCACACAACGCAGAGTTTGACCTTCGGTTTCTCAGGGCTCTCGGATACGATGGTCACGTGGCAAATCTGTGGGACACCATGATAGTTGAACAACTGCTAACAGCGGGGTGGGGTGAGAGGGTAGGTTTAGGTCCTACTGTCTGGAGAAGGTTGTCCCGCCAAATAGACAAAACCCTACAGAAATCTTTTACCAACCACAAAGGAAACTTTACTCCCAAACAAATAGAATACTCACGTAGAGATGCAGAAATTCTCCCAGAGTTAATGAAAGTTCAAAGGGAACGATGCCGGCAAGAAGGCTTGATGGACGTGACCGACCTGGAGAATAGGCTAGTACCCGTGGTAGCAGACATGGAGTGGAGAGGTGTGGGGTTTGATTTGGATAGATGGGAGGAACTAAAGACCAAAGAACTTGAACAAGCCGGAAAGGCGGAGCGTGAGTTAGCTTACGTATTAGAGTTACCTTGCTACACACTTAACTTGTTCGGTGGTGTAAGTACTGGTATAAACTTCAATTCACCACAGCAAGTACTATGCGCATTGAATCATGCTGGCGTGAATGTGAGTAACACTGGCGAAAGTATACTGGTAAAGTATAAAGAGAAACATCCCGAATCGATCATTGTTTTGAATCCTCTCATTGACTATAAGAAGTGTATGAAAAGAATAGGTTTCGGATACGATAAATACGTGAATCCTGTTACAAGCAGGATTCATACACACTACAAGCAGTGTCGCGCACGCACTGGTAGGTTCTCGTCAACTAATCCCAACCTTCAAAACGTGCCAAAGAGTCAATATTACCGCAGTCTATTCGTGGCTGCCCCCGGATGTGTCCTCATAACAGCAGATTATGCCCAGCAAGAAATGAGGATATTGGCGTATGTGGCTAAAGACAAAGCATTGAAACACATGTGTATGGAAGGGGATGTATATCTAGCCATTGCGCGTAATATGTTTAGTGACCCTAGCATACAGAAGTCAGATAATAGAAGAGACTTATCGAAGGGTTCTGGATTGGCTATGGCTTACGGGGCTGGTGCGGAGACTATAGCGGAAACTTCAGGAGTGTCCTATGTGGCGGCAGAGAAAATAGTTGCATTCGTGAGAGAGACCTTCCCTAATGTAACGAGATGGGCCAAGAAGCGCTGCCAACAAGCGGTAACTGAGGGATGGGTACAGACCCTCAGTGGTAGGAAGAGATGGTTCCCGCCCGCCCAGGAAGGGGGCAATTGGGCCACAGAACCTCGTAACACACCCATCCAGGGCACGGCTGCTGATATGTTGAAGCTGGCGATGGTCTACGTTGACGAGACTTTACGTAAAGGGGGATACAAATCGAGAATAGTGTTGACGGTGCACGATGAGTTAGTGATAGAAGCCCCCGAAGAAGAGGCCAAAGACGTTGCTCAGATAGTAGAATTGGATATGATGAGGGCAGGAGAGTACTACGTACCAGATATTCCCATGCCCGTAGATGTGGTAACAGCAAAAGATTGGAGAAAGTAAATGAAATTCAAATGTGATAGAGACGTGCTCCGTGAGACGACAGCCTATCTGTCCAAATACACCACGAGGCTGGGCATAAACGAGGCCTTGAAATGTATTCACATGACGCTGGAAGGTGACAACCTTCGACTACAGTCTATATCTGGGGTCGTGTTTATCGGTGTAACGACATCGGTAGAGGGTACAGAAGACGGTAGTGTGCTCGTTAGTGGGGGCATGCTATCTACTAGCATCGCTACGTTGGGTGACGGAGATATTGCAGTTAGTAGCAAGAAGAAATGGCTCATCATAAAGCGCGGTAAGCAGACTCGGCGCATAGCGATCCAAGATGCAGAAGGGTTTCCCCTCGCACCGAAGACCGGGGAAGACGTCGTAGTGACCGTAAACTCGGATGAATTGCTTGAGTCTATGAAGTGTGTGGGGTTTGCCAGGTCTGAGACTCTAGTACAGCCCATTATGAGGGGGTACTACATGGACTTAGCCGATTCGGGAATGATAATTACTGCGGATGGACAGCGGGCCGCCTTCTCCGAAACTGGCATAAAGTCTAAAGGTTCTCTAGTGGTTGCACCAGAGGGTATCGAAGCACTACGGGGGGCACTCGGATTGTCTATAGTGAATGTGGATGACATAACCATCCACACCACCCATCCTGGATGGATTAAGATTACAGCAGGCCCCGTAGACTTGCGCATCGCTTCCATCAGTGGGGCGTTCCCCGCCCAAGCCATAAATATGCTCCACAAATTGAAGTCCCAAGAAGGTGGAACTTCTGTATACCTGAGCAAACACACGATGGCCCCCATCGTAGCGATGGCCTGCTCGTTGGCGATGGTGGCGACCAAGACTCAGGCCTCCGGTGCCGTGCTACTCACTACGTCTGAGGGAAGTATTACCTTTAGCATGGATGTATCGGATGCGGGGGGGATGGACGATACGCTGGACGTAGAGATAGTAGGCTCAGACGTCATAGTTAAACTCCACCCCGAACAACTTCAGCAGGCACTTCAGTCGTCCCCTGAAGATACTGTCGAGATGAAGATTTGGGGGCCTGTCAGCCCCGTCCTGTTACAGAGCGGCGATTGGAGTGTGATACAAGCCCCTATGGGAGATAGGGATGTAGCGGAGGAGTGGGAGCGTAGAAAGCAGGTTGAACAAGGAGAACAGAAAGTAGAGGTCGAGGGAGCGAAAGAATCTATTACACCCTTCGACACACCAAAAGAAAAAGTATATGAACAGATTCCTTTACCTACAGTATCCAAGGAAGAGGCGATCGAGCAACTATCTTCGTCTATAAAAGAAATGGCACGGGAAGCAAAGATGAAACCAATATCTAAGGAGGAGTTACCAGACGATGAACCAGATTGGGGTGACGATGAGTGGTAACATCGACGTTAAGGAACGGTACGATTCTCTTGTGTGCCTGGTAGAAGCTGCGGCCGACGAGGATACATTTGACCTGCTCGATGGAACTGTCATCATTGGGTATAACATGAGGGAGATGTATGGAATACTACTCTCCCAATCCCTGGCCGTGATGAAGGAGAGGTGGCAAGAGTGGCCCTTAACTTGTAAGTGTCAGTGGGACTACAAGTTTAACCAATACGCCGAGGAGCGTACCCACTACAAACCTTCTACTATCGACAATCTGGTACGGGCCGGTACGGCGTGGTTACAGGGTCCTCCGGATGGCATACCAGACAAAGTAGAATTGTACGACGGAGAAGGCAATGCCACAGGAGAAGTGGTTACACCTGATCCATTTAGTCTGTCTGTGTCAAAGTTAGTGTTTAGCACAGCCGCCCTCAACGACGGTAGACTGAGAGACAACCCCGTCGCTATGGGACAACTCTTCAACCCCGACGTGGGGGCGCATACTGTAAATAATACACTCCAGGGTAGGCCTACAGTCGAGAATCCTGGAAGTGCCCCAGTCTTAGATACATCCTTAAAGTTCTACGTCGAGGGCCCGTTTCTATGGGTAAAAAAAGGACGTGAAAAGAATTGGGTTGCTGAGTTAAACACAGAAGGCTTCAACCAAGACCCCTTAGTTAAAGAGGCTATGAGATACGTAATTGCAGCATGTCAGGTGAAAGGATGGGAGTAATAGCAAAGTGACTAAGACACTACGGGACATAGGGCCTCTATCATGGAGTGCTATAAATACCTACAACCGCTGCCCCCGACAGTGGGCTTTGCGCTATTTGGAAAAGTTGTGGCCAGAGGAAAAAGCACAGCCCCTCTGTTTTGGTATAGCCTTTCACGCTGGTGTCGAGGAATTTCTACACCATACCATTAATGGTGAGGCATTCCCTATTGCGCTATATCACATGAAAACTAAATTCGACTACGAATATGCTTTGGGAGACGATAAAGGGCCAGACCCAGACAAGTGGCTACCTATAGGCGACAAACTCCTGGAATCTTTGGCCCATTCAATAGTCGAGAAGGGGTTTGTACCCGAAGAGATAGAGTGTAAAGCCTCACGGGACGGGTTCAGAGGCAGGCTAGATTGCATAGGAATGTTAGAAGGTAGGAGGATTATAGTAGATTGGAAGACGTCCAGTCGTCCTTTCACACAGAAACGTATAAATACAGATGGGCAGTTGACGGGTTATTCCTACCTACGCCCAGATTGTGATAGGGTAGCCTTCGTGGTGGCGGTAAAGAGTAGTCAAAATATCTATTGGTATGAATCTACTAGGACACAGAAAGATGTCATAGAGTTCAAAGATATGATAGACAAGGTGCGCGGGGAGATGCAAACACGTGATAAGTTTCAGGGGGCGTACACACGTAAGGCGTGTAGATTTTGTGATTTAGTGCCACGGTATTGCAGTGGAGACTTAGGTGATTTTTGAGTTAACACAACTGTAACTATGGAAGGAGGAGATGGCACGGTGACTAGAGACGAGATTGTGGACGCGTATCGCAGAGGTAGGTGCGACTTTAGCGGGGTTGATATGCGCGGGGTTGACTTGCACGGAGTTAATCTGCGCGGAGTTAATCTGTATGGAGTTAACCTGTGCGGGGCCGACCTGCGTAGGACCAGCCTGAGTGGGACCAACATGCGTTGTGTCAACCTGACTGAGGCTGATCTGACTGAGGCCAGTCTGCATGAGACTGACATGCACGGAGCCAACCTGAGTGGGGCCATGGGGCTTCTCAATCCCATCGACTGGGTGGGTGAGAATCTTGAGCAGACAGAAGAAGGTGTGATCTGCTATAAAGTCTTCGGCAAGCACTTTACACCGGCTGAGAACTGGGTAATTGAACCCGGCTCGGTCATCGAGGAAGTTGTCAATCCTTGTCCCACCATTGAGTGTGGTTCCGGCGTGAATGTTGCCACGTGGTCATGGATAAGTGGGTATTACACCCGGTATAAGGCAGTATGGAAGTGCCTGATTCGGTGGATTTGGCTGGCCGGTGTCGTGGTTCCATACCATACGGACGGTAAGTTCCGTGCTAGTCGTGTGGAGTTAGTTGAGGTGGTGGAGGATTTGTAGAACAAGGTTAAGATACCAAGATATTGCGAGGGGGTGGGGATTTCTAATATAAGGGAGAAGATTGAAATGCTGAAAGCCGAAGTAACGAGGGAAGGCTTGATGAGAGAATTCGAAAAGATTGTGAATCTGGTACTCACAAAGAATGAGGATTACGGAGATGCCTGGCAACGTCAGGGTATGGCCGGCGTGGCAGTTCGGTTATGCGATAAATTATGTCGTTTGGAAACATGGGCGGGAAAAGAAGATCTTTTGATAGTTGATGAACGTATCCAAGATACACTGGCGGACACGATAGGGTATGCTGTGCTCGGACTGTTGTATCTAAGGGCACAGCAAGGGGCGGGGGATTCCTGATGCGGGAGTCTGTTATCATTCGTACAGATGATGGGGGTTTCCCCTTCGACGTGGAGTACATAACGTTAGATGAGGTTGCAGACTTGGACCGAGTGTTTGTGGATTCGTGGTATACTTGTGTCAGGGAGACAGTAGATTTTCTATATGGAAACATTTTACCGAGGGTATGTCTATCTTGTGGGCAGTATTTTGGTGCATTTGATCTCCACCACGCCATATCGTCGAGGCAGGATGTCCGAGGCTGGAGACACACAGCAGGCCCCTATGACTACAAGACCGTGAAACTATTGCTCATCACAAACGTTCTCAACTGCATACCATTGCACAATGACTGTAACGTCAACCACCCACCCACCAGAGAGGCCGCCTGGGCCCACCAGGAACGTCTCTACGGTGAAAATATGCTAAACAGGTGGTATTATACATTACCGTGGAAGAACGGACCACCCAGACTATTTTGAAAGGAGAAACATAGATGTTAGCAGAGAAGAAGCTGTTCCAAGTAGTAATCATGCATCGCGGTTTCAATACATACACAGTGGCAGCACACGATTTAATACCAGCCATTGAAGTGGCAGTGGCTTGGTTCCTGGAGCACAGGCGACCAGATATGGCATGGAAAATCGAATCGGCTAAGCGCCTCTCATTCCGTGGTGTTATTTATGACACAGAGGAGGAAGTATGAACATAACCATAACGGATGTAACAGTAGTAATTCTGTGGATCACAGTCATGGACATTGCAGTACTCACGAATGTCTTTTCCTGGGTAGTCATCAAGTGGTTATTCAAGATGGCAAAGGAGATGTGAAGTGAACCTTGCAAAGATCGGTAAGTACTTCCTCAGGGCCCTTCGGATGGGGCTGATCCTGAGCCTCTGCAACTTTATGTTTCAGAACGTGATCTGTACTCTTCTGTGGAGGTATGAGGTAGCGAGCATTGAGCGATGGTTAGTAAACTTACAGGTAGGGTCTTGGTACTTCTGGCAAGGCTTCGCAATCAGGTAAGATGTTGTTCTACCCTGGCTCTCTCGTGACTTATGATATTAAAACACTTGGCACCTTCGCTAAGGCAACGTATCTTACTGCTATGTGGGGATGGCCAGTTGTCAGTCTTGTAAAACAAGTCTTTAAGTAAAGGAGATGCAATGATACTAAAAGCAATCTGCCAAGCAGGAACACAAGCCTATACTGCAGCAATGCCCGTGCTCTCTGTGCACAAGCAAAAAGTAACAGCATTTCTCTCCGACAAGATGCACTATGGCCCTGGCCACCTTGGAAACACAACAGTCCACAAATGGATGGACATAGCCAAAGGGTCCGGGCACCGACTGAAGCACAGGCACTCACTAGAAAACCTACCCAAGATCATCAAGAGGTTCGGCTGGCGTGGTGTTCCAAGCTACTTTACTCATCTCACCCAAGACTTCTTTACACCTGATGGGATTCCAATCATACCAAAGGCTTGGCAAGCCAAACAGAAGCTAGCACAGTTTGGACTTAGCCCAAGGGTAGCACGAGACCTTGTTAGTCTCACCTTTGCAGAGTTTGCAGTAGCCTTGCTAATCCTTGTCCCGGTAGCCACCATTGTGAAGGAGATGTATCTGTGGAACAAGTATGACCGGCCTGCCCGGGCTGCTATGAAAGAGGCAGGACTGGTTTGGCTAGCAGGGCTTGGACAATACTAGGAGGTAATGTGAAAAGACCAGTGATAGTAAAGCACAGCCTTGATATAGATGAGAGAGGAGAAATAGAATGAAAATTCACGTATCTGGAAATAAGATTATCTCGTGCCTAAAGAACTGTAAGGATTGCCCAGCACTCCAAGGTAACTGGAGTACCATACTTCATTCCCCGTGTTGTGAAAACATCTGGATTGCTGCGAGACATCAGTCGTTAGCGAAGAGGTCGAATGGTACAGTTGATAAGTGTAAGGCGCTCAAGTATCACCTCAAAGAACTGGAGTTGATTTAATGGGCATAGCATACATAGTAGTAGAGATGCCCCTCGAGTCTAAGGTATCTGTGAACTCTTGTTACAACAGAGGGAGTCCCAGGTATGGAAAACTGCCAGAGGTAGAAAAGTGGTTGTGGCTACTTAAAGGAAAAACTAGAGAGGCCTTAGGGGAGCAGTTTGGACCGCCTAAGGGCAAGGTTCGTCTCGACATAACAATCAAGAGAGCAAAGAAGCCTGGCCGTAAACCAGACCCCAGCAACTTCCGCAAACTGCCACAGGACGTCATAGCATCTGTACTGGAAGTGGACGATAGTGTGTTCTATGGTACAGACAATCCTATCGTAGTCGCAGATAGTGATACAATCGTGTTTGAGGTACATTGGGAACACGACCCCAATCAACCGTGGGGGTTTTCTCGGGATAGTGTGTACAAGCACCCTACACGGCAGGACAGTAAGTTGTACCACGGGCCCCTGTACCCTAACTTAAGAAAGATGCTAGGTCTGGGAGATACGAAACTGTGCATAGGCTTTGGATCTGCTTATTGTATGGTCTGTGAAGATCGTCCAACAGAGTGCCCCGTGGAATTTAGCCCTCACGTATATGCCAAAGACAACTGCCCTTGCAGTACGTGTGGACTTGAGTGTCCGTGCAAAGCAGACGATGATAGATATACTGAAAGGAGGGGGCAGATACTGGATTGGTGGGAATCGAGGAAGAAGGGGACAGAATTCGAGAGAGTACACTGGAGGAAAGAATGGAGAGATTAGTGGGAATAGAGAACCGCAGAAGAGAACATCAAGGAGGGCACAGAAAATGACCATCTCGATCAGTGAGAATAACTTTGGCCTGGCACACTATAGCCTGGTCAGATCTCTCTTGAGGCAAGGCACGCAGATACCGACGGATTATGACAAGCCAGGAGAGCTATTGTCGTTGGATGCGCCGATGGCAATTGAGGTATACAACCCTTGGAACCCCCCAGTTTTCTCCAAGTGTATGTGGAGCAGCTGGGAGGGGGCTTTTGAGTACGCCGCAGAGGTTGTGGATGGGATAAATGACCAGAAGGGGGAATTGGGCTACACCTATCATGCTCGAATGAAGGACCAGTGGCCCGGCGTGCTGGCAGAGCTGAAGCGTAACGGGGCCACCCGCCGCGCCCAGTGTATCACCTGGCAGCCAGAAACCGACCTGGGCGGGGCATATCCACCATGCCTCCAGAGGATATGGTCACGAGTAGTCAATGGCAAACTTAACATGCACACACACTGGCGCTCGCGAGATGCACTAAAGGCTTGGGGGCTCAATGTTTTCGCCTTTGCTCATCTGCACAAGAAATGGGCTGGGCAGATGGGCATTGGGGTCGGGGTATACCGAGAGTTTATTGACTCATGCCATATCTATGGTAAAGATATAGATATAGCGACACGACTGGTTAACAAACGAGTGAGCTGGCAAGTCAGCCTCGCCGAAATTCAGAACAAGACAGGGTGGCCTTCGCCATTATCGATAGAAGAGGGAATTGAAGATGGAACAATCTGAACTCGACGGTTTCGTAGCGAGGTGCAAGGAAGCGTCCCGTAATGCAACTACGTTACAGGATTTGTCCGACGCGCTAGGTGTGGCCCGTAGCACGGTAAGAGATAGACTTAGGAAAGCGGGCTACAAGCCCCCATATCTGGACAGCCTCCGTTCCGAACTTAGTTTGGAGAGTCTAGCAGACGCTGATGTGCTTGTTCGCCAGGCCAGCTACCTCAAGCGGGTAGTCAAGAGGCTGAAACAGAAATTAGCAGATCGCGGTTGGCTTCGGGACGAGGTGGCCGGCCAAATTGCAGTACAGGAACCTATCGCCGTGCAACCGCCAGTATATGAAGGTCCAGACAAACAGGAACAGGTGGCGTTGTTGGAGTGCAGCGACCCGCACTATGGCCTCAAGGTAGGAGCAGACATTCTAGGGCCACTCTTCACTGGGTATGACACAGATGTAGCCAAGGCCCGCATGCTTCACGCCTTTAGCACTTTTACCAGGCTAGCCCATCAGCAGTCTTTCCCTGTCAGGAAAGCTGTGATCTACTGCCTGGGTGACCTGATTGAGGGCAGTCACATGAGACCCTCACAAGCTCAGTATACCTCGGTGCACGTCGTTAAGCAGACAGTCGAGATGGCCAACATCTTAGCAGCGTGTTTTACGATGGTCTGCTCACAGTTTGAGGAAGTCGAAGTACAAGCCATTCCCGGCAACCACAGCCGAACGACACAGAAAGCCGGGGAAAATGCTCCCGACGAAACATTCGAGCATCTAATGCACCACCTGGCAAAGGCCAAGATGGGAGCGCAGCCAAACCTGAAGTACGTGGTGAATGACTCCTGGTACTTTCTTCACTCAATTTATGGCTACAAGTTCCTTGGGCTTCACGGAGATGACTGCAGGGGATGGGCCGGCGTTCCTTTTTACGGCATCCAGAGAATGATTAAAGATTACGCGATGCTGGGCAGTATGGCTACCAAGCAAACGCTGCGTCGTATGCGAATGTCAGACACCATGACTGTCGAGGATGTACTGGAGCTTCTTCACATGCCAGACTATGCTTGCCTGGGGCACTTCCATACACCAATGTTGTGGGCTCTGATGGGGATAGACATCTTGGCAAACGGGGCTATGTGTGGGAGTTCCGTCTACAGCGCCAAGAGACTGCACACGGCAACACCTCCTAGACAGAAAATGATGTTTGTCCACCCCGATCATGGGGTGGGATTGAGGATGGACATTGACCTTGAGAATGTAACTTAGATAAAAAGAAAGGAAGGCAAGCAAATTATTACAAAACGAGGAACAGTAGGCGTAATGACAAAGATGGAAGGCTGGCAGGTTGCTCCATGTCAGTTAGCCACGGTGGGCGAGATGAGTGTAGCCTTTCGGCATCCCGAGACATCTCTATCACAGATGCGGAGAGGAGTAGTAGAAATTCCCCCATCGGTGCACGTAACGCAGCGCGAACTAGACATTCTCACAGCCTCAGTCTTGCAACGTGCAGTTAGCGAGGTCAGACTCGTTGAACAATGTGGGCGGTTCCTGCTCATAGACTATACACCTAAGGGATACAGCGATCCCCAGATGATTGTTGCTTGGATGCCCGGAGCTACCGACTTTCACGAGGCAATGATACAATTTCAGCGAACCAGGGAAGATTGGTTTGCTGAGGAAGGGCCTTGGTATAGAAACTGCATGGAGGCAGCCAAGCAGGTCTTAGGGCCTCTAGCGAGATTATATCCTCACATTGCGGAGGCGGAGTTTACCATTGGTTGGCTGCTCCACACAGTAGCAACCGGGCAGAGAATTTAATCTACCGTTGCTTTCTCTTAACCTGTTCCAGTATATCCGGCTAGGCCAATTTACGTGCAGCTCGCTTGAGCTGGGCCACACCAGGAAAATGCCCTGTATAAACCAAGAAGGCCACCAGCGCCCACAGTACCCACTGCCCATATTCATTTAGCATAGGATACTGCCCTATCAGTTCGGGCAGGAACTTGACCAGCAAGAACCCGCCGGCGGTGAACAGACCTCCGATAATCTTGTCCACCTGGGAGGGAATGCCCTTCCAGGCCCATCGCAGAAAGTTCATCAAGCCATTCACGATCCCCACGAGGGGAATGCCCCAGAGAATGATGTCGTTCAGGTTAATCATTTGTCTCCTCCTATTTATTTGGCGCTATTCCCAACGCACCCGCAATCAATGCCAGTATACCACTTATGCCTGTAACTATGTTTGCCTTACGAGAGACACTGTCGACTCGTTTATCCAACGTCTTGTGGATTGACTGATGGCTCTCCATCCACTGGCTATGTGCAGCCAGGGTCTTGCCGTGTTCTCGGACACAGCCATTCAGCACCCTCAGTAAATCCACTGTCTCCTCCCCTCGTTTGTCGATTGTGTCCAGGCGGACGAGTAGGGCTGCGCCGCCCCCAGGCGCGACGGCAACCTCGTCTAGTTTATCCAGCACCTGCTTCAGTGCCTCGCTGTAGCTTAGTTTTGCCATAGCTATTCTCCCCACACTAGTAGTGCTGCTGCTATGTCCTCAAACTCTGGTTGTCCTACTCGGAAGGACTCCCAGTTGCAGAAATGTGCACAAGTTGTAAAAACTGCCCGGCCTTTGAAACGCCCTTCGTGGGTTTTGTTCCACTCGTTGTCGCGGCGATTGACCTCCAGAAGCTCAGCCAGGTAGCGGTCCCAGTTCATCACGTCTCCCCACCCTGAGTGAGCGTTCAAGTGGTGACCTCCATCCTCTGAGGCAACGACCCCACTCTCCCCGCATAGCCAGTCTACGTAAACGTTGTGCTCCACAAGAACCTCGTCAACCATCTGATACCTACCTGCGTGGTACTTCCACCAGGAATCTAGACCACTCTCGGTCTTGCTGGCCCACCAGTACGCGTGAAGTCCAAGTGCCCCACCCGTTCGCTCAAGTTCGCGGGCCAGGGGTACGATCAGGTGATACTCAGACTCGTGTGGATTGCCAACGCCCGCGCAGTAACCGATAGAGGCAATTGGCAGCCCTGTCCTCTCAAGTTCGAGGCAGATTGCCAGGTCGAGGTCGAGAGCACGTTTGACCAGTGGCGGGTTCTGGGAGGGGACAAGTTCATTCGGACCTTCCATGTAGAAGTAGGGTCGTTTGGCATTGGGAAACTCTATATCAATGCGGGCGCACGTAGCGTACAGAGCATCCCTGAACTGGTCTACCCAACGCTTTGCCCCCAAAGTAGGTTCGACATCAATCATTCCCCCGTAGTCGTTGGTGAAATGTCTCACGCCTGCTATGGTGTTAGGGTTGGCACGTAGTATGCCATAAACATCCTCGAAACTGAACACCTTGCAGTAGTTCGGATTTGCATCCCTGACATACTTGAACGTGGATGCCTGGACAGAAGCCTGCTCACGATTGTACCGCCACGTGTAGTACAGTCCAAGGATCTTCTGCACCAAGGGTGACCTGCCAGCAACCTGCGACACGGCCAGGATGCCTGGCTCGACTGTCTGCAGATGTGGGTTAATCAGGTTCAGTGGCGTGTAGGGAGACGGCGGTGGAGGTGGGTCAGGGACAAAAGGGCCGCCCAGTGCCTCCTTCAACGCATCCGGCGTCGTCACCTCGACGGTAGTATAGTTGACGCCTGGATAGTATGCTTGGAAGAAACCGTGCAAGTCAGACTGCCACGCACCAGGGTTGACGGCAACCACATTTCGGTCATCGAGATCGCCGATCCCCGCGTCGTCAGCAGAGTACCCCACGGTGTTGCGCTCTGTGTGGCTTCCCTCTACCGCTGCCAGTGCCCATTCCTTGCCATAGTTCTGCGGCAGAAGGATGTAGGTTCGTTCGTACTGTATTCTTGGTTTACCTCGTTCACTCATTTCGACCTCCTCCAAAACTATGTCGTCCCAATAGGCATCGTTGTGCTTGAAGCCCCACTGTGTTATGCTTCTCAGGAACACCGTTGCTAGGTGCATTTCTGCAGTAGCTTCTACCTGTAGCTGTGCATACGTGTTGTAGATGTATGCCGCCCTACCCCATACCACTGTGTTAGAGTATGGGTCGGTGCCGCCTGTTGGGTCGATGCCGATGCCGAACAGAAAGTTTTGCTTGGCATCTTCCCACTGGTCGCCAGGTGGTGGTGGCATCGTATCTGCCCAGTAGAAACCTGGTCCCGTACCCACTCCACACGAACACCCGCCATCTTCGAAACAGCCCTCGTGCCCTGGAAGGTTGTGGTTGCTCCAAGCGTGACACCAGGCAGTGAGTCGCAGCCGTTGGCCGGGATCTGTATCCACTACCTGCAGGAACCCTGCGTCGTGCTTACGCCCAAAGGTGAAGAGCAGCATGGCCTTCTCCCCGCTATGAACACGGTTGGGATCGTTCTCTTTTCGGGCATCTCGTGCCTCTGGCTGGTCCCACGTATCAGGGATATGCCGGAACCAGGTTAGCCAGCCGGGTGGGGTAAAGATATTACCGATGTCAGTTTCGTACACACCACTCTCAGGAAAGACTAAGCAGCGATGATTTTCTTCCTCCCCCCAATCAGCCTCTAAATCTCCATTACGCAATAGGTTCTCCATATCTTCCTCCTCCTCATCTTCATCAGGTGGAGTTGGCTCTGCACCAAGCCATCTGTGCGGATCACAACTCCACCACTGTATGCTTCCATCAACGTCCCTGCGCACCCGCACCTCGAAGTGCACGTGTTCAAAGGAAGTATTGCCCGTCATTCCAACGGTGCCTATGGGCGTTCCTGCCACAACTACGGTGCCGCACTGAGCCGACACCGTGTTTAGGTGAGCGTATAGAGTACGGTAGCCTGCTCCGTGATCTAGAATGACCAAGTTGCCGTAGCCCCAGACATTGGGCCCGGCCCAGATTACAGATCCGGCGGCGGCGGCCCTAACCTGCGTCCCTGTAGGTGCATCGAAATCTAAGGCTGGATGCCCGACACGGAAACCTCTGTTGGGATGGGTGTTATGGTGGTATTCCAGGGAATAGATTATCGAACCAGTCCACCCTCGTCCCGGCAGCGGGTCTTCGCAACCACACGGAGCGCCTGGTGCAGGAGTCCATGGGTTGATGTAGGGATAACAGTCTTGGTTAGCCATAATACCTCCTAAAATTCGTAAGCGCCAATATCGTGACTGGTTCCTTGCGGCCTGGGGTTGCTATCGAGGTCAGTAGTTACCCCGACGTCGGTTCCGGTGTCGATTGCTGCCGAGTCTGCCTGGAGGTGGTAGTTGTGAAGAGTTGGGTCAGTAAACAGTGGATCACCAGTGATATCGTGAGGTCCCTTGGCCTCGAAGAAGATGTCAGGAGAGTAGAGATTGTAGTCGAAGATGTTCCCGTTGCCTTCCCACAGTTCGTTTTGATACAGAATATTGTTTTTGACGGTGTTGTCGGATAGGGCATTGTCGAGTCTGAGACCCGGGGTTTGGTTTGAAGCAATGGTGTTGTGGTGGATCTTGGCGTTGCTAATCCCGGTGGAGATTTCCAGGCCACCTTTTTGATTAGCAAAGATCAGATTATTCTCGATGATAGGCGAGGAGGCACCGGCGAGACCTTCTTGTAAAGTGATGCCGTAGCCGGGATTGTTGTAGATGGTGTTGCCTCTGAGAGTTATGTTTCGGGAAAGCCAGATGACGATACCGTCATTCTCGCTACTGGAGGCTTGTCCGTTTGAGTGAACGACGTTATTTTCATAGATGCAATCCCAAACTTCGTGCCCGGCAATTCCCTGTCGTCCGTTGTTGTGGACAGTGTTGTCTCTGATGGTGATGTTGTAGTTGCCAGTGGAGTTGTGAATTCCAATTTGATCGTTGTTGTAGACAGTACAGTTCTCGATCAAGGAATCATGGTGATGTTCTCTGTCGGTTTGCCCTGCTTCATCGCCGCTGAATTTGATTCCGTGGTGAGCGCCGTGGTTGTTGTAGACCGTGCAATCTCTGACGGTGTTATTGTGAGCGGTGCAGGAACCGATGCCTCCCTGAAAGAAAATGCCACCCGTGTAATTGTCGTGAGCGGTGATGTCTTCGATGATAATGTGGTGAGAACCACAGTTATCGGTGTCTTTGTCGAAGAGAATGGCGTCCCAGGGGTAATTTCTGATTGTCAGGTTGGCGATCTTGATGTAGTGGATCACTCGGTTGCCGTTTGCGTACTGCCCGGACATAAAACCGCAACTGCCCACGGTTGTCCCATCCAAAGTGACTTGGTCGCCGGGGTAGCCAATGTAACTGATGTAACCATCAGTTTCGTTGCCGGAGGTTCCCTCAGTGCCGGTGGTCCCAGTGAGGTCAACCGATTCGTAGTAGATTCCCTCCCTGATGTAGACGGTATCTCCGGCCATCAGATTGTCTACTGCACGTTGGATTGTTTGCCATGGTTGACTCTCTGTGCCCGGGTTGTCGTCGTCGCCGTCCGTGGCGACGTAGTAGATTTGTCCTGTGGTGGGCGGTGGTGTGTGCGTTGGATACGGTGTGTGTGTTGGATACGGCGTGGGTGATGGGTTGGGGGCTTCGATGCGGTATAGGTGTACCTCGTCGGTTGCAAAGGTGTCGGCGAATGTGCCGTCGGTCGCGTCGATGGTGCGATTTTCGGTCAGGACGGTGACGCGGCTGTCGGCGGGTAGGTCGTTGAACTGTACACCAACCTGAGCCGCTCCGATGTTGACCGCGAAGAGATATGTGTGGCCATCATACACTTTTTGAAGTGTCTGAATAGAGGCGAATCTTTCTCCTCGTACTGAGGGGCTTTGGGTGGGGCCAGACAGTATCTGTGTAGTAACAGTCTGCGGCACGTCTGGCGAGGCGATAACCGCGCTAAGATTGAGTGGGCCGTATAACACCTCGCTGATGTTAGTAACTTCCTGTCGCAGTGCGGGCAGATCGTCGGCCTCGCGCCAGGCGTAGTACCAGACCCCGTGTGAGCCGCCGATGATCGCTTGCCAGACATCGCACCTGAGTTCGTGCGGCGTGGGTGCACTGGCCCCACTCCCCCAATTCCCTGGGTCAAACACACCGACGATTGAGCCTGCCACGCAGTTGTAGTTGGTGCAAGCTCTCTGAGACATGCGTAGCCCCTGCAACACACCGGCCCTGGCAGTGCCATCGTATTCGGGATATGCAGCATACCAAATCACGTCGGCGAACGGGGCAGCTTCGTCTATGCCAGATTGGTAGGAAGTGCCGGGGTTAAGCCAGACCGGGCGTTGCTGCAGGTCGTTGTTCTTCGCCAAATCATAGTAGTATTGTGGATCTCCTCCCACCCATATCACCTCGTCGGGGGTAAACCAGGCGATGAGATTATCATACTCAGCAAGAGCAGCGATACACGCGCCCGGGTTGCCAGCCGAAGTACAGACCTCGGTGTCCATAACAACACTGAGCCCGTTGTCGGTTGCTGTAGCCAGGTAGTTTTCTGCATCTGCCTGAGTTCCCCATGACCCGTACCATGGGTGCACGAAGATGACTCCCGTGGCCGCTGCGCCTGCAACTTCGGCATCGGTGTAGGCCAGCATCCAGCCAGTGAGATAGCCACCATCGGGCGGCAGGGCAGGTGTGGGAGTTGGTGGTGGTGATGTGGAAGTAGGGCCGGGCGTGTCAGTGGGTGATGGTGGGATGTCGGTGGGGCTGGGTGTGGGGACGTCGGTGGGTGCCAGGCCAGGGGGTGGTTGTGTGGGATAGGGTGTCGAGGTTGGGTATGGAGTAGGGGAAGAATTGGGTAAGCAAGTCGGATAGGGTATACAAGTGGGTGTTGGCATTGGTGTGTACGTGGGTTGTACAGGATAAGCCGTTGGGCAGATGGGCGGCTCTGGGCAATCATCCCACCATTCACCCAGGGCCGTGTTGGAGAAAACATCTAAGTAGCTTGTTCCTCCTATTACCAGCAATGTCGCGAGCAACAACAGCACTATCAGTATTCTATACCGTTTCATTCTCTCACTCCTTGGCCGCGATCGCGGTCAGTAGTTCTTCCAACTTGTCGATAAACTTCTGTGCCCTCGCCATATTTTCCTTAGCCTGTTCTACTACCTGTTCCATACCGCCTATATCTTGTGCCACTTGTGCATCTATTTGATGTGCATAGTAGCCTTGGCGATGTATCTGTAACTTCTGCTGTAGAATTTGCCGTTTAACCTCAACTGGTATATCTTGGTTCATTTTTCTATTCCTCCTTTTTTATATCCATAGTAACCAAAGAGCAACTTTGTACGTCAACGCTCCGCCTGTGCGCTGAATCGTGGCCGCGCCGGTGGCAGCCACGGCGAGGGTCAAAGTGCCAGCGCCAGGATCAATATTAGCATTTGCTCCATTATTTATGCCAATGCTGCCTGAAAACGTGGTTGTATCACTAGCTCGCACCACGTACGAGATAGACAATCTATACACGACATCCCCCGCAGCATTGGGTATGATCGTTTGCGCTGCTGCGCCCACGCCGTCATACTCCCAATACATGAACCCGCCGATGGTATCATGCCCATGGACCAAGCCTTGCGGCGCTGGCGTCCCGAAGCCGACGTTGCCAGCACTATCCCAGTACTGCGCCAATTGAAAAGCTGCACCGTCAAATGAATAAATTAGTAAATCGTTTTGCTGTGCTACGGTAGCATACGCATTTCCTCGTGCAACAAAGTGCCAACCTTTTGTGCCAGCAACACCAGGTGCTTTTGTCCCATCACCAAGTGTTAGAAAGTTCATTTGCGCACTCTGTGCATTTTGTGTGCCTTGACAGTCGAATGCTAGACCGAGGCCCACATTGGCCGTATGATATATATGCAAATTTTGCGCTGGCCCCGTCGTCCCGATGCCGACGTTGCCGTAAAAACAGGTATCCAGATTTGCCATAGTAACTCTGAGCCACGTATCAAAACTGTTGGCATTCACTCCATCGCCAACAGCAAAATAAAGAAAGTTGGCAGCAACTCCTATACCTGCCGTATCTCCTGCACCGCCCGCCATCATGCCCATGCCTATGGCTGACCATCCACTACCGTCTGCGATTTGACCGAGCATGACTTTATCTGCTGTGGTATCGGGGTCGATGACGGTATTATCTGCTATGATAGCACCGCTCACATCGAGCTTGGCAAGTGGCCCCGCAGTCCCGATGCCGACGTTATCCAGCGTTGTCACGTCGCCATTCGCGCTATCGAACACCCACGAGCAAGCAGCATCGGCACCGACCCAAGCGCCGTTTGGAACGACGAGCGAAGTTATCCCACTGAACGTGAAGTTACCTGCCGCGTTGACCGTCAGCAACTCGTTGCCCGCAATGCCCAGCCAAGAAGCGTCCCCCATGGCGAGGCCCTGCCCTGCTGCTATAGCTGCACCAGCCTCGAAGGTGTGAACCCCCACCCAGGCAGGGGTATCGTCTGCCGCCCAGGCATTGGCCGCAGTACTGACCAAGGCATAGCCAGCACCAGCCGCTGCAAGCGCCAATGTTTCCGCTGACCACCCGACTTCGTTGGCCGTGCTCTGCAACACGTGGTCTGCTGCGGCTGGATGGGCCAAATCCTCCCAACCCGCTGCGCCACCATAGATTAGGTCGCCCTGCGTGTAGTCCGCCAGGTCTGCCAAGGGCAGTGGCCCGCTGCTGATAATCCCGCCCGCTGTAGACTGAACCGCCCCTGCCCCCAATGCACCAAGTGTGATCTGCCCGTCACTACCCTGCACCTGAAAAGCGTCGGCCACTCCACTTGCCTCGACGGTGAAGTCTACGTCGTCTGCACCAGCATTGAAGATAATCTCCTCAGAACCGGTCGTGGTGACAATCCGCAGATACTCGTCGGCATCGCCATCATCCACTATATGGAGTGCATCGGCCAGGTTATCTGGTATAGTGACGACGTTTGCCCCTGTCAACCCATCGAATGTCACCGCCGGCAATGTGACGCCAGCGAAGGTGGGTGTGGCTGCTTGCTTCACACTCTGGTCAAACCAGTCATCGAGGGTTGGGTCGCCGCTGAGCGTGATGGTACGTGCAGCATCGCCCGTAGTGAGAGTCAGTATACGGTCGGCGTTCAAGTCACTGCCTGGAGTGATGATTAGGTCGTGGTCGTTGCCTGTGTCCAGGATATGCAGCCCACTGTTCGCCACGGTGACCGTCAGTGGCCCCGCAGTGTCACCCAGTGTCTGCCCGCCCTCGCCTGCTTCACTATGGTCATGTACAGCGTCCGACCATATATCATCCCAGTCTAGCTGCCCACCATCCCCTGCGACCCCAGCATGGAGGTGATTTGGAACTATTCCAGTGTCAATCCACGTCCAGGCAGCACCGTCGAACGTGCCTATTAGGTCATCGTCCGTGGAGTAAGCGATACAGCCCTCGTCGTCCGCGCCCAGGGCCAGTCCCTCGATAGCGGCTGTGGTTCCCCTGTAAGCACGGAGAGGCTTCCCGAGTTGCCTGTCATCTTGTCTCATTAGGTTATCCCGTAGAGTGTAAAGATAGAGCCGGTGACAAAGTTTGCACCGCCTAATGGTGTCAACGCAATTGCCGTGATGGCAGCAGTACTCAACCACTGCACCGCCCTGTTTATGATGTAGGGCTCATTGGCTGTAACGCCGTCTCCCATTGTATTAGTAACTCCAAATGCCTTCTTTTCCCGGTCCGCCCTAGCATAGTGCGGGATTGTCACTTTTCCATAGCCAAACGAACTGGCACGGGATTGGGCCGCCTCTGCTACGACGATGTTAGCATTGGCAGCGGTGAAGGCGGCTGTTGGGGAGTTGTTATTTCCGCGCAGTTCAGTCTGAATATAGTTGGCCGCACCCGCGTCACCATTGAAGCGTATGACAACGTTGTCTACGTGAGAAGCGTTGTCTGTCCTAGCCTCAATGAGCAACATCAACGCCCTGTACGTCTGAGGTATAGCATTGAATAATGCACTGGCCGCACCGCCGACGAATACTTGCTCCTCAATCAATGCCCAGGCGCCAGGTATTGAGACAGTCGCTTTGCCTCCACCTTCATCGGTAACCTTACTGCCACCACCTTCAAAGTTAATAGTAGATGCATCAAGTACTTTAACATCATCCTCTTGAATTTCCACCGCTATGTCTACTGTGCCTTTACCTCCACCCTCATCGGTGACAGTGATACCGTCACCCTCGAAGTTTATGATGGAAGCATCAAGTATCTTCGCGTCATCTTGCTGCACCTCAACTGTACCGGCGTCTGAACTGGTTGCGATTACAACGGTAAGGTTCCCCGCGCCTGTCGCGATCTGGTCTATGTCTACGGAGAGTACCTCTCCTTCAACGGCTGTTGTTATATCAGGAACACCACTCTTAGCCACATTGTCAGGATCGTCGTGCGCCAGTTCGGGGCGGTTTGCCTGATTAGTGAATATCGTCACCCCATCCTTGTGCACATCTACTATAGTGCTACCGGCAGAGCCGTTCTCCTTACAGTAGATATACACAGCAGCGATATCGCAGTTCGCTGTGACCACGTAAACTCCTCCGACTCCAGTAGTTGTGACGAGTGCACCACCGACTTGGACTACAGGACTCCCCGCCCCAGCACCAGAACCATACGCCAGTAATGCCCAAACTACCCCATTATAGATATATGCTTTATCCTCGTCAGAGCGGTAATATATATCCCCCTCGTCGGGTGCGCCAGGAAAGGCGACACCAGCGGGTAGCCCCAACTCCCCGGCATTGACATTCCAATCACCAGAAATAATTTCATCTCGTGCCTTTCCTGCGCGATCCCCGAGCCGTTGTGTGATAGTCCCCGCCCCGCCTATGGACCCATAATCTACGCTGTTGAGGCTTACTGTACTACCGGCGGCAACAGTAATGCTGGTGTAGGTCCCGCCAATCACTGTAGCCGTAGCACTGTTGCTCACCTCGAGCGTTCCTACTTGACAGTGGAGGAGTTTGGTATTCTCTCGAATTTGTACCACGTCGGTCACTCGCACGTTACGAAGCGTAGTGTCCGAGACGTTGACTCTCACTATCCCTGCGTACACGTATGTATCCTCGATGAGATTGTTTAAGTAACCTGGGTCCACCACGATAGCGTAGGCATCACCGCCCCCGACGTTCTGACAAGATATCTCGCATCCTCGCACAACGCCCGCAGAACTCGACATAAGTATCGCTATGGCATCATTCCCGCTGTCAATGTAAGAAATAATCCATATACCCTCTAGAACTGAGATGTCACCCATCTCTAATAGTGTAGTAGGCAAACCTACGGGGGTGCCAGGGGTCCCTACTTGTATAATAGAACTATTTCGAGAGCGCCCTATGATTGTGGAACCGTTCAGAAGGGTAAGTGTCGTGCTCGTCAGCCTTAACACGCCCGGCGGCAACCAGGTTACGTCTCCCAACTCCATTGCTCCAAGACTAGCACGTAGCCCTGCTTCGGTGTGTGAGTACTCCTGCAATGCCGTATCCCGTGGATCCGCAGGGTTGTCTGGGTCGTACTTAAACAGCAAGATAATGTCGCCCTCGCGGTCGACCAATATGTTTCCTTTAGCCCCACCGTCGGTGACCGTTGTATCTACCCCGCTTACCAATGTGCGGTCAGCCGTCAAGTCTGCGTGGGTCGTAGCAACGACGTAAGCGGCATCTCTAGGTGCTGCACCTACGCTCATATAGCCACCACCCGAAAATAGGAGCCTCACATCGTAGACGTTATCCCAGTCAAGAGATGTTGTCCCGAATGGCAAATACACTGCAACGACGGGAATGAGCCCCGAAGAAGGGGCTGGTATAGAAACCGTCTGGGAAGGGGGAAACTGTATAAAAAACTCATCCCCATTCTCGTATACCAGAGTATTCGTTGCACCATCAATGCTAACTAGAACAAAACGGGCGAAATCTGCGGAAGTCGTTGCAACCCGTGCCGTCAGATCCTCTGATATCTCCCCAGCAAAGAATTTCCACTCAGTGTGCCAAGCAAAGTAGTCAGATTCGACTTTGATGGTCATCGTGGCGGGGTCTGTAGGATGGGCCAACATGGGAATAATTTGTTGCTTTTGAATCCAAGTGATATCAAACCCATCAGGCATTTCGTGCTGTGTATGGTGACCACGAATAAACTCGTCTGATAGCCACTCCATTGATTGGGAGTAATCAATACATAATACTTGGTAGTAGTCTGTATCATAGTCTTTCCCAAAAATAATAGGATAGCCTTCGATAGGTGGTATGTCGGCTCTAACCATGAGAGCCTCTATGTTTCCCGTCACAGAAGCGCCAGACCGGGGTCTAATGTTTACGTAGCCAGGACGGCCAGTTACACCAACGTTGCCACTCCCATCTCCCAGTATACCTCGATGTCTCTCGAGGATAGGCTGGAATTGACCTAGACTATTTCTAACTGCTTGAACTGCTTTAGAATGCTCACTCATATCAGGCCACCGACCATTTAAGCCCACCGTCATATACATAGTAGGGGGCATCACCATCCCAGAACGTATCGTCTATCAGCCCTGCTTTCTTACACTGCTCGTACAGTGGCATCCCTGGCATCACCCAAGTCACATCAAGTGTCTCTTTGTGAAGGTCATACTCCTCGATAAAATCAGAAGTCAATTTCAAGTGTTCATCGGTCTCGTAGGGCAGCCCATACATAAACTGAGAGCTCAATGTTATACCTCTCTCTCTACACCACTTTATGATATTCGGATAGTCACCAACACTGATGTCTCCCTTGCCAACCCTGTTGAGTAGTTCCTGGTCGGCAGACTCAAACCCTACTATCAGTGCACAACACCCAGACTCAACCATCTTATCTAAGAGAATGGGTTCAATCGTGCCGACGCGCCCAAACGCCGACCACCGCATGCCGTCAAATTCAGAGAACAGGCCGCACATGCTAAAAGCCCACTCCCGGTCGTGACCAAAACACTCGTCGATCACATAATACCGCCTGGCTCCTCTCGTGTACAGATACTCTAGTTCGGGCCTAACATGCTCAGGAGAACGCATGCGCAACTTGCCATGGGTTGTCCGCGCTAAGCAGTAAGTACAATGTCCAATACATCCATAGGATGTGGCTACGTGCATCGGTGTGGTCTGTGGGTCATAGGTTCCCGTCAAAAAGATATCTGGTACTACCACAGACCAGTCAGTGGGTGGATAGTCGTTTAAGTTCTCACCTCGCTTGAATGGTGTGGGCCTTGGCACTATCTCACCTCTTATGATTTGTCGCCACCAATATTCTCCCTCTCCTCTAACTATGTGGTCTATGTAGTGTCTGTCAAAGAAGTGGGGTTGTGAAGTGGCATGATATCCTCCCACTATGGTAGTTGCTCCCCGCTGCTTGGCAAGCTGTAGTATCTTACGTGCCGCATGCCTGTGAGGAGTCTGGGCAGATACCCCTACCAGGTCAAAGCCACCATTCTCGACTGCATCAAGTATCTCTGTCTCCGAAAGTATAGAGCCATTGAGAACGACACAATCAGAACACATGGCTGCCAGACGTGGCAGAGCATAAGATGGTAAATACGTGAAGTACTTGAACTCTTCATGCTCATGCCAGGGCTCTACCAGGGCCACTTTCATTATCAATCCCCCCGCTTCGGTACAATGCTGTGCACTTTAACACTCCCCGAATCCCAGGGGGGTCCTAGAGCATTGAGAATAGTCCAAAGATTCCCACTTTTATCCGACCAGTCGACATTGGCATGTCCGCCAGTGTTCGTGTACTTAATCAATGTCTCGCCATGCGGAGCAGTGCGACCTATAGCCCACCATCCACTTGTAATAACCGACATGGCTGCCACTATAGATGGATTTGTACACAAGGATGCATCTCCACGATTATCCCATGAACTGCCCGTAAACACCTTCAACTGACCGGTTTTGAAAATAGCAAGTTCTGAATTTGCTATAGGACCACCAAATGGTGTGTCAAAACCACCGGCCAAGGATTCTGTGGCCATCGTGCCATAGTAAATAGAATGAGGCGAAACATCTATACGAAACCAGAGTGTAGACAGACCACTGCTGATGTCGGCATGTACCTGAGCATCCTTGGCGTAGGGAGGGGTATCAGCAGCACGTACTTGGATGCGACCACCTATCGTTGCGCCGGCCATCTCGTAGGCATAGACGGGGCCACCCCACCCACAATCCTGAATGGTCCACCAGTCACCATCTCCGCCGGGCTTGGGAACGACTCCCCACATGCCATTGGCATTATTGCCATAGTAGCTAGTTTCAGAAGGGAACTGGGCAGAATAGACCCAATTCACTCCCTTGTTAGTTGAATAGTTGAAACGCGGTCGGCTGCTCAGGTGTTTGCGACACATCCAACAAATCTTGTCCCCGTCGTGAAGAGAGACTCCAAGTCCATTGATGTGCCCTCCACCGTAGGTCCAGGAAAGCTCAGGATTGTCCGTCGCCACTATTGTAGTTTTCGACGGGGTCGCCGTGTTAAAATCATCAATCCTTTGTATACTCAATACTGTATCGGAATCGTTAAAGGAGTACGCCGTCTCAGCATTCAGGGGCGCTTGATAGGGATGTAAAGCCTCGCCAAGAACACCCTCGAGAGTAAGCCCCCACGTAGGAGCTAACGAGCCGAAATCTGTAGTACGGCAGAGAATTTTATCGCCGCCACATTCAAGGATAATCATCACAGTACCCGGCTCTGTTTCTTCATCAGGCGGAGGGGGAGGTGGCGGAGGAGGTGGAGGTGGTGGTGGTGGTGGCGGCTCATCATCTGGAATTTCGTTAGTGTTACCAGGATTGCCTATGGAATCCTGCTCCACACTTAGATCAACTACACAGTAACCACCTTCTGCATTTATATCGTAGGTTACTTGCTTGATAATGTGGTCTATCTGACTCCACACCAGGCCTCTGTTAGTATCTCCCTCCGCCAAAGTTATCTGGAGATAACGCTGAGGAGCTATGTCAAAGACAGGCCAAAACCCCGCCATAGTCATAGACACGTTTTTGAACTCGGCGTTGTACCAACCCTCGAATAGCCCTGCATACGTATTAGCCTCATTTTGCCCGCTAACGCGCACGCCATCGACCTTTTGTACAGTTCCCGTAGACCACTGTCTACCTGGTGCCAGACTACCATAAGGCGTCAAATCTTCTGTGAACCCTATAAAATCTACCTGACAACACTCTTTTACATCTGTCTCAGATCCAAAATCAATCTGATCCATCCAGTCGTCATGGACCAACTCAAACATGACATCTATACCGGCACGGGCAGCAGCCGTCATCAACTGGACGTTGGGCTCCAAGTATATCTGCCCGAACTTGTTGCTTGCTAGTATCGCCCTGCCGGCCTGTCCTATCTCTACAGCAATCTGATTGTATGGATCCCCTTCGGCAATGTCAATGTAGTCTATACCAATATCATCCAAATCCAGGTAGAGATCGGCGATGTGGTCTATGGTCGTGTGTTCTGTGAACACGTGGAAGGCCGCCAAGTTTAAGGTCATGTCGGGAATGTGATGCCACGTCGCAGGAGACTCATCTGCAAGGTTAGCAGGCCAGCACGTCAAGTCTTTCATTACGTCGCAGATGCCACACACGTCGAACACGACGTAGCCCGTCTCAGGGTCTTTAGTGACAGAGTCTTTCACGATATAACCCGCGAAAGAGATATTCTCCCTATGCTCCCACCCATACCCTACATCTGTTTGCGCACCATCCCAATATGCCTCGTTGAAAACAATGACCTGAGCCCCATCTGGGAACTCACTTACGTCTGCATCCTGCCAGACCTTGACTGTACCTCTCCAACTGCCTTGCCCGAGATCCCCAGACAA